>JAEEGH010007646.1_pt1 | contig 25888 bp, 18 predicted proteins | sample 9134181 | NCBI WGS metagenome assembly JAEEGH01 (sample SAMN16246544, study PRJNA631951) | gut metagenome | biome: gut microbiome; feature: rumen; material: DP-attached | host: Bos | place: Iran: Karaj | collected 2018-10
GTGCTTCTTATCATGTGCCTTCTTGTGACATTTATCATAAACAAATGTATCAGCATTAAAGATTTTGAAAACTAAGGGGAGCAATAAGTTTGAAAGTGTTCCACTTTCAAACCCAAATTGGTGTCGCGAGCTCCACCAATTTGAACCATTAGTCACTCGCTTTGCTCGCGACATGAGGTTAAGTATGAAGAAGATAACTCTTTCAAAAGGCATCATATATATTGTGCTGACAATAATAGCTGTCTTATATGTAGCTCCGCTTGTGTGGATAGTACTTGTATCATTTAAGACCAATGCAGAGGTCTTTTCCAATCCATTCGGACTACCACAGGTATGGCAGCTTGGTAACTATATCTTTGCATGGACCAAGGGCAAGCTTGGAATAGCACTTTGGAACTCAGTATTTGTATGTGTATTTACGCTGGCAGTCAGCCTTCTTCTTGGAGCTATGGCAGCATTTGGAATTGCCAGGATGAGATTTGGATTTAATAATGCGACTCTCACCTATTTCATGATAGGAATGATGGTTCCTGTACACTGCGTTCTGATTCCTCTTTTTGTAATGTTCTCTAAGATGAAAATAAAGACGCCTCTTTTTGAGATCAGGTTCACCAACTCACTCATAGGAATCATAATCCCGTATATAACATTTGCTCTTCCTATGACTATATTTATCCTTGTAGGCTTTTTCAGAAGCATGCCGGGAGAACTGTTCGAAGCAGCATGTATTGACGGATGTTCCATCTACAAGATATTCTTCTCAATCGCACTTCCACTGTCCAAGACAGGAATCTTCGTAACAGGTATGATGAGCTTCGTTAATACCTGGAACGAGCTGCTGGTATCGATGGTATTCATATCAGATCCAGAGAAGAAGACGCTTCCGGTTACACTGACCTACTTTGTAGGCCCGTATGCAACCAACTATGTACAGATGTTTGCGGCTATCGTAATAGCGGTCGTTCCTACTATCATCGTCTACAGTATATTCAGTAACCAGATTGTAGAAGGCCTCACTGCAGGAGCTGTAAAGGGGTGACGTATTTTGGCCCTCCAGGGACGCAAGTCAACCTCTAGGGGCGCAAGTTAACCCCTAAGGAAGCAAGTCCTCCTCAGGGATGGAGTTAAGGAATCAAAAAACGAAAATATACGAAAATAACAACTCCCATATAAAATAAAAGCGCATGCTGTCTGAAATATAGACGGCATGCGCTTTTGTGTCTTTGAATATCAGATGGGATATTTTGTATTAATACTGGAGTTTCGATGGTAGTATATGCTATAATGACGATATACGAAAAAATGCGAAAATTATTAAGGCATATATACTGATCTGTTTATTTATATCTAATAATTAGTCAAGTACTTCAATCAAAATATGAACAGTTCAGTATGCAGAATACAAGATGCAGGATGCACCTTAGTTTATCTTATATACAATATGTTACCTATAGACAGGAGAGGGGTTGCTATGATTGATCTTAGTTTGTTATTCCATGATATTTCCGGGCAGTATGTTGATAAGACCGAGCAGGATATATTCAGCGATGTGAGCATCTATTTTAGGACAGGTCATGGGCAGGCTGACAAGGTTTTCTTATGCACTGATGAAGATGAGTACCAGATGAATCTTATGAATAAGACCGGCGTCAAAGAAATGCTTCCAGGATATGAAAGCGGAGTATTCGATTATTATGAAGTCAGGATACAGCTTGGAGATAAGCCTTTATCCTACTTCTTTAAGGTGGTCGCATCTAAAGATAAAGACGAAGCTGCTAGTGATAGTACAGATGATCCGGCTATAGTCTATTATGACAACAGGGGCGCATTTACCAAAAAGCCCGCGGCAGATAATCATATGGCATTTCGCCTTTTCCCCGGAGTACATGCTCCTTCTTGGGCAAGGGGTGCTGTCATGTACCAGATATTTGTAGACAGGTTCTGTAACGGCGATAAGTCCAATGATGTCCTGACTGATGAGTACCACTATAACGGTGGTCATACTGTAAGAGTAAGCGACTGGGACAAGTATCCTCATCCTTCCGAAAGCTACAAGGAGTTCTACGGCGGAGATCTTCAGGGTGTTATAGACAAGCTTGATTATCTAAAGGACCTTGGAGTAGATGTCCTGTACCTCAATCCGATATTTGCATCCCCCTCTAGCCATAAGTATGACACCATGGACTATGATCATATAGATCCTCACTTTGGCAAGATCGTAGAAGATAAGGGCGATACTCTGGAAAAAGATATTACTGATAATAGGAAAGCAACACAATTCGTAAACAGAGTTACTAATATCAAAAATCTTGATGCAAGCGATCTTTTGTTTGCAAAGCTTGTAGAAGAGGCCCATAAGCGCGGGATGAAGGTTATAATAGACGGCGTTTTCAATCACTGCGGATCTTTTAATAAGTGGCTTGACAGAGAACTTATATATGGAGGCGGTGCCTTTGAATCGGAGGATAGCGCATACCATAAGTGGTTTGATTTTAAGAAAAAAAAGAAGTGGCCCTATAACAATTCCTATGACGGCTGGTGGGGCTATGATACGCTTCCAAAGCTCAACTTTGAAGGTTCAGAAACCTTGCAGCAGTATATTCTAAAACTTGGAAGAAAATGGGTAAGTGCCCCCTTTAATGCAGATGGATGGAGGCTTGACGTAGCTACAGACCTTGGTCATTCTGAGAGCTTCAACCATGAGTTCTGGTCGAGGTTTAGAAAAGCTGTAAGAGATGCTAATCCTGAAGCTATAATACTTGCAGAAAATTATGGTACTTCAAGAAACTGGCTCCTTGGAGATCAGTGGGATACCATCATGAACTATGACGCCTTTATGGAGCCTGTTACATGGTTTCTTACAGGTGAAGACAAGCATTCTGACAGCTTCCGGAAAAACAGACTCAATAATACCTCCTATTTCTGGAAGTCGATGAAGAAGGCGATCGGAGAGAACTTCGGTAACTTCTCTATGTATACTGCCATGAATCAGCTTGACAATCATGATCATTCAAGGTTCATGACAAGGACCAATATGAAGCCAGGAAGATCATCTGATAAGAAAGGGCCCAAGGCAGCAGATGAAGGCATCAATAAAGGCATATTCAGAGAAGCTGTAGTCCTTCAGATGACATGGCCGGGAGCTCCTACTCTCTACTATGGCGATGAAGCCGGAGTGTGCGGATATACAGATCCTGATAACAGAAGGACCTATCCATGGGGACATGAGGATAAAGAGCTTATAGATTTCCACAAGAATATTATCAGTATACATAAAAAATACGATGAGTTCACAGAAGGCGCCCTTATCCAGCTGGGCGACACCAAGGCTAAAGGAATCCTTAGCTACGGAAGGTTTACAGCAAAGTCAGCATCTGTCATAATTTTAAATAATAACAAAAAAGAAAAGGAAATAACGCTTGACTTAAAGCCTTTGGGAATACCGAAAGACTGCGTGCTTGAAAGGCTTATATTAACTACAGAAGATGGCTTTGACATTAAGAAGGAAGCGCTAAAAGTCAGAGAATGGACACTTACTTTGACAATGCCTGCTTATTCATCAGCTGTATTAAGGTACTAAATCAGTCCTCATGCCAATAGCAAAGAAAGCGGCTGATGGTGTAGACCTTCCAAGTAAAAAGCTTGAAATAATAAAAATATTACTAGGCGCTGATAAGTCCGGGGTTTGGGATCATACTATGAAGATACTTGTTACAAACGATGATGGAATAAATGCAGAAGGAATTGAGATCCTTGCAAAAACTGCCAGGAAATTCGGAGAGGTTATCGTTATCGCACCTGAAGATCAGTGCAGTGCTATGTCGCATCACATAACCCTTCGCGACAAGATGACGATAAGGAAGCACGACTTTGCAGTCCCTGGTGTATCTGCTTATGCTTTTGGAGGAACACCTGCAGACTGTGTCAGAGCTTCCTATCTGGGACTATTTAAGGATGGAGAAAAGCCTGATCTGGTTCTGTCCGGGGTTAATAAGGGAGCAAACTGCGGATATGATATACAGTACTCTGCAACAGTTGGAGCTGCAATGGAAGCACTTCTTTATGGAGTTCCGGCCATATGTTTTTCTCAGAACTATTTTACAGATGAGCATGAATGTCATACAGATGTAATGCATGCTCACATTGAGGAGATACTAAGAGACCTTATCTCTAAACCTCTGGACAAGGGACTTGCCTGGAACGTAAACTTCCCATCATGCAAGATAGAAGATTATAAAGGTATACTCTTTGACAGATTCCCTGCCCAGAGCGCATTCTGGGATGATGTGTATGTTGTGGAAGATAACAATACTCCGGAAAAAGAGGTTGTACTTAAGACTATACCAATTGAAAAGGCGCAGGAAGGTAGTGATATGCAGGCTGTTATCGATGGTTATATTTCAATAGGAACCATAAGAAATACAGTTATTCGATAAATAAATCTTTCTGAATATATAACTATTATTAGTAAAAAGTTGCATATTTTTGATATGTAACTTTTTTTATTGGTGCTATAATTAATTCAATTGTTAGATATAACTAATTGGGGAAGGAGTTCTTTTTTCCTACACAAATCCAAGGACTATAATTTAAGAAAGGTGGTATTACTATGGCACTTGTTACATCAACAGAAATGTTCAAGAAAGCTTATACAGGCGGATATGCTATCGGAGCTTTCAACATCAACAACATGGAGATCGTTCAGGCGATCACTGACGCTGCAGCTGAACTTAAGAGCCCTGTAATCTTACAGGCTTCACAGGGAGCTAGAAAATATGCTAACTCCGTATATCTTGTAAAGCTGGTAGAGGCTGCCAATGAGATTCATCCTGAAGTTCCTATGGTACTTCACTTAGACCACGGTGCAGACTTTGCAACATGTAAAGACTGTATCGACAATGGATTCACATCAGTTATGATCGACTATTCAAGCCACTCTTTCGAAGAAAATATAGAAGAGTCAAGGAAAGTTGCCGAGTACGCACACGAGCACGGTGTAGTAGTAGAAGCTGAGCTTGGAACTCTTGCAGGAATCGAAGACGCTGTATCAGTTGATGCTGATAAGGCTATGTTCACAGATCCTGATCAGGTTGAAGAGTTCGTTAACAAGACAGGCGTTGATTCACTTGCAATCGCTATAGGAACAAGTCATGGTGCATATAAGTTCAAGCCAGGCACTAATCCTAAGCTTCGTCTTGATATTCTTGCTGAGGTTTCAAGAAGACTTCCCGGATTCCCTATCGTACTGCACGGATCAAGCTCTGTTCCTCAGGAATATGTTAAGATCATCAACGAGCACGGCGGCAAGTTAAAAGATGCTATCGGTGTTCCGGAAGATCAGCTTCGTGAAGCTGCAAGAGGCGCTGTCTGCAAGATCAACATCGACTCTGACCTTCGTCTTGGTATGACAGCTGGTATCAGAGAGCACTTCGTTGCAAGCCCTGACCACTTCGATCCTCGTCAGTATATTGGAGATGGCCGTAAGTATGTTAAGGATATCGTGGCTCACAAGATCAAGAACGTTCTTGGTTCTGAGAATACAATCTGATGACATAATTGGTTAAAACATAAAAAATAAGACCTCGGAATCTTTCCAAACGGATTGTTCCCGAGGTCTTTTGCTTTAGCTATTATTCTTTTATCATGGTTTCCAAACAAGCCATATGAAGAGATAACCTGTTATAACAGCTGTAAGTGTAAATGGAATACCGATCTTGAAGAAGTCTCTGAACTTAACTTCATAACCTTCTTTTCTAAGCATACCAACACCTGCGATATTGGCAGAGGCTCCGATAGGAGTGATGTTACCGCCAAGAGTTGCTCCTATAAGAAGACCGAAATACAGGAAGTTAGCATCTATATTAAGTGTTGCAGCAACAGAGCCCAGGATAGGGAGCATAGTCGCAACGTAAGGTATGTTGTCTATGAAAGCAGATATAACTACAGAACCCCATACTACAATTGAATACAAAATGAATACATTGCTGCTACCTGCCTTGGAGATCATGGTTGCAAGATCATCGATAACACCAACATTGGTGATACCAGCTATTACGCAGAACAGACCTGTAAGAAGGAGCATTGTATCCCAGTCCATAGCCTTAAGTGAGTGCCACATTCCATCTGTGCTCTTCTGCTTGGCAATCTCCCATACTACAGTGAGGATACCGCATACAAGACAGATGATACCATTAGTTGTCTCCGGCTTCATCTCTTCAGGAATGAAGGATGCGATGATAAGAAGTACCACATGTCCTAGCATTGTGATAGTTGGAACATAGTCAGTTACAACTGTATGCTCTGTTGATGTAACAGGCTCTTTGTCCTTGTGGAAGAGGATCATCATGATCGGAACAGTAAGAAGAGCACCAAGCTCTACAGCAAAGAAGATACCGGCTCTTCCGTGGAATACGAAGAAGTCATTAAAGTTCATGCCGGCAGCAGCTGCAAGCATGATAGATGTCGTATCACCTACAAGTGTTGCGGCGCCCTGAAGGTTTGAGGATACTGCGATACAGATGATCATGGATACAGGAGATATGTTCAGCTTCTTACAGATAGCAAGTCCAACAGGAGCTACCATAAGTACTGTAGCTACGTTGTCGATGAAAGCTGAGATGATACCTGAGAAAAGTGACATGAGAATTGTAACCCACAATACGTTGGGTGCGAGTCTAAGCAGCCACTCAGCAATAACATTGGGCATCTTGGATTCGATGAAATAGTCTACGATGACCATGGTTCCTACCAGCATCATAAGTATGTTCCAGTCGATAGCACTTGGAACCTCTGCAAGCGGAAGGATTGCTTCACCGCCTACTCCGAGAACGGTAAGGATTACATAGATTGCTGCTGTTGAAAGAGCAACTACGGCTCTTCTTTTTGGCAAAAGCACCATGAGTACATACATCAGTACAAACAGCGCGATCGCGATTGTTTTGGATGTTAACATTTTTTCACCTCTGGTTTGAGTTTTGGCAAAATAAAAAGACCTTGCCATGTGGTTGTCCGCTTATGCGGAAAGCAAATGACAATATAGGTTCTTTACATGTGTCATTTACTACAGTTACATGGTAAAAGTCTTGCTTTATGGATATCAGCAGAATGTATCATGTTAGCGCCCAGATCAGCCTGTATAAGCCAGGTGATCAAAGCACTGCTTAGTCTGCTGCAGTATATCCGGACCCGAATGACCTTTGGCGGCCATTGTGCTGACGAATACCGGAAATCTATGTATCTTGCCTGTACATAGATCAGCTACTCCCTTTTACTTCTTTATATAATATAGATATATTGGTTAATCGTCAAGAAGTGAAGCAATAATCAACAAACGGAAACTATTTAACTGTCATGGAATTAAAAAGCTCTTTATCCCTGACGGTTTACAAAGAAATATAGAAACTATAAAAAGATTTAAGCTAAATATAATTGAAAAGTAGTTTAGATTATCTTAAAATTAAACCTGAACTTAAGAGGTTTTAGGTTATAAAAAAACATGAATACACGAGGTTAATTTTGTATGCATAACGAACTTACCAGAAAAGATATTGAAGATATGCAGGCGGAGATTGAGAATCGCAAGATCAATATCAGAAAAGAACTTCTTGAGGATGTTAAGGAAGCAAGAGCTCAGGGAGATCTTTCTGAGAACTTTGAGTACTATGCAGCCAAAAGAGCCAAGAATCAGAATGAGAGCCGTATACGTTTCCTTGAGAGAATGATCAAGACCGCCAAGATCATAGATGACGACTCAAGTGATGATCAGGTTGGTATGAATAAGACAGTAACTGTCTATGTTGAGGAAGATGACATAGAAGAAGTATATAAGATAGTTACAACTATAAGAGCTGATTCCCTCAAGGGGACTATCAGCATTGAATCTCCCCTTGGTAAGGCTCTTATGGGCCATAAAGTCGGAGACCGTGTCAATATAGTCATCAACAAAGACTATAACTATGATGTCATTATCAGAAAGATCGAAAATACAGATCTTACAGATGATGATAAGTTAAGAGATTTCTGATTCACAAGATCACGAAACATATTTTTAGATATCTATTTTACTAATATTACAGGCATTGTACTTATTTTATTCTGGTAAGTACACAAGCGGCTTAAAGGAGGACAAATGATCTTTTTACAAGACGGAAACCTATTAATTGGAAAAAGAGAGGGTGAGACCCTTAGAATTGAGCCATGGGGACAGAATGCTCTTCGTGTTCGCTCAACAATGTATCCGGAGTTTACAGGTAATGACTGGGGACTTGAAGAAGATATAGATCATGGTAGCGCTAAGATTGAAATCTTTGAAGATCATGCCACGATCGAAAATGGCAATATGTCAGCTCATATCAATAATTCAGGCGTGATCACTTTCTTCAAAAACGGTGAGAAGATCCTCAAAGAGTACTATAGAAGCTATGATCCTACAGTAACCAGGGAGAGTATCTGCCTTAAGCTTATTGCAAGAAACTTTAAGCCTATAGTTGGCGGAGACTATAAGCTCACTATGCGCTTTGAACCCAATGACAATGAGAAGATCTTTGGTATGGGCTGCTATCAGCAAAAGTACATGGATCTTAAGGGCTGCGTACTCGAACTTGCACAGCGTAACTCCCAGACATCAATTCCTTTTGCTCTTTCAAGCAAGGGCTTTGGATTCTTATGGAATAACCCGGCAGTAGGTAAAGCTTCTTTTGGTAAGAACTATACAGAGTTTGAAGCATATGCAACCAAGGAACTTGACTACTGGATCGTAGCAGAAGATACCCCTGCAAAGATTGTAGAAAGATATACAGAAGTTACAGGTAGGGCTCCAGAGATCAGAAATGACGTATTTGGACTTTGGCAGTCAAGACTTCGTTACAGAACTCAGGAAGAAGTCCTTTCTGTAGCAAGAAAATATAAGGAGCTTGGCATCAAGCTTGACGTTATCGTAATAGACTTTTTCCATTGGACAAGGCAGGGTGACTGGCAGTTCGATCCTGAGTACTGGCCTGATCCAAAGTCAATGATAGATGAGCTTCACGCTGGCGGCACAAAGGTAATCGTATCTGTATGGCCTTCAGTTGATAAGAAGTCCATTCATTTTAATGAGATGTGGGATAAGGGATATCTTATCCGTACAGAGCATGGTTCAAACCAGACTTACGACTATCAGGGAGACTGCGTAGAGATAGATTGCACTAACCCTGAGGCTCGTCAGTACATCTGGGATATCTGCAAGAAGAACTACTATGACTACGGCATTGATATGTTCTGGCTTGATAATGCAGAACCTGACTTTGGCGTATATGACTTTGACAACTATCGTTACCGCATGGGAACAGCTCTTTCCTGCAGCAATATCTATCCTAAGCTTTATGCAAAAGCATTCTTCGATGGTCAGAAGGCTGATGGCAACGACAAGATCTTTTCACTTATAAGATGTGGTTGGGTTGGATCTCAGAAATACGGAACACTTCTGTGGAACGGTGACATCCAGTCAACATGGGAAGCTCTTGAGTCTGCAGTAGGACAGGGACTTAACATGGGTATCGCAGGTATTCCATGGTGGAACACAGACGTTGCGGGATTCATGAACGGCGACATGACAACAGAATATTACAAAGAACTTGCCCAGAGATGGTTTGAGTTTGCTGTATTTACACCTGTTCTTCGTCTCCACGGCGACCGTGAGCCGATGAACATTCCTGCACTTGATACAACCAAGGACTGGGGCGGCGGATACCTCCACACAGGAGCTCCAACAGAGATGTGGGCATGCGGCGATGAAGTCTTTAATGTTATGAAAAAGAACCTTCAGCTTCGCGAAAGCCTTGTACCATACATTGACGAACTCAACAAAGAAGCTCATAAGACAGGCCTTCCTCTTATGCGTGCAATGTTCCTTGAGTTCCCTGAAGATAAGAAGTGCTGGGAACTTGATGATCAGTATATGTTCGGAAGTAAGTATCTTGTAGCACCTGTACTTGGTGCCGGTGTTACAGAGCGTGAAGTATACCTTCCTGAAGGAAAGTGGGAAGATATCAGAGACGGCAAGGTATATGACGGCGGATGCACTGTGAAGGCAGCAGCACCTATCGACAGCATACCTGTATTTAAAAAGGCTTAAAATAAAGAAATATAGGATCTGTAAACATGCGGATTTTTGTAAGATGGTGATCAGGCAGACGAATAGATTCTAAATAAAGGTATAGGAATGTGATGATAAAGCGATTTGTTTTAAGGCAAATCGCTTTATTGCTAAGTGCTATGTGGGTGTGGATTCCTGAATCGTTATTCGGGTATATATATTAAAAAAATATTGGAATTAAAGGGGGATTACAATGGAATTTGATCTGGCAAAAGAAATGGAGCGTATTGATGCTCAGATAGCAAAGGGGCCATATAAAGACACCTGGAAGTCGCTGTCTTCCTATCCCGTTCCAAAGTGGTATGAAGATGTAAAGTTTGGTATATTCATTCATTTTAGTGTCTGCTCGCAGACAGCATTTGCAAATGAGTGGTATCCGCGTGCCATGTACATGAAGGGTACAAGAGAATACGAGCATCATATAAAGGAGCACGGATCTCACAAAGATTTCGGCTTCAAGGATTTTATCCCGCAGTTCAAGGCTGAGAAATTCGATGCAGATGAGTGGAATGACCTTTTTAAAGAGTCAGGAGCTGAGTATGTAGTACCTATAGCTGAGCACCACGACGGATTTCAGATGTATAAAAGTAAGATATCTTGCTGGAATGCTGCCCAAATGGGACCTATGCGCGACGTTGTAGGAGAGATGACAGATTCGATAAGAGAGCATGGGATGATATCCGGAGTATCTTCCCACAGGATCGAGCACTGGTGGTTTTTGTCCCATGCAAGAGAATTTGATTCTGACATGACAGGAAAAGAAGAAAGAGGCCACATCTACTGGCCTTCCATGAAAGAAAGCAGTGATGACATGGATCCTTTTTCAGAGCCGACTCCTTCAGAAGAATTCCTTCAGGACTGGCTTGCAAGAACAGTTGAACTTATAGACCGATTTGCGCCAAGAGTTCTTTATTTTGACTGGTGGATACATCACAGCGCTGCAAGACCTTATGTAAGGAAAATGATGGCGTATTATTATAACCATATGGAGAAGCTGGGCCTTACAGGAATCGTAAACTACAAGTATGGAACACTTCCTTTTGGCTGCGGCGTTCCTGACGTTGAGAGAGGCCAGTTTGCCGAGGCTAAGCCATACATATGGCAGACAGATACTTCTATCGGAGATTATTCATGGGGATATATTCCTGACAACCGTTATAAGACTTCAAAACAGATCATAGAGAACCTTGTAGATGTAGTTTCCAAAAACGGAAGACTTCTTCTTAACGTAGGTCCTAAGGGCGATGGAACTATCTGCGAGGAAGAGACTAAGGTGTTAAAAGAGATAGGAAGCTGGCTTAAAGTAAATGGCGAAGCTATCTATGGAACAAAGCCTTATGAAAGATCTTCAGAAGGACCTACCAGGGTAGAAGATGGCTATTTTACTGAGACAGCAAAGGAATACACTTCAGAAGATTTCAGATTTACTGTCAAAGATGATCACATGTATGTTATAGTAATGAAGGCGTCTTTAAACGGAGACTATCATGTGAAGAGTTTTGCAAGAAGGCGCGACGAGGATCAGAATCATTTTACTGGGGTAATAAGTGATGTAGAAGTGCTTGGAGGAAGTTGCAGTTTCCAGCACAAAACTGATGGATTACACATTCATTCAGATATTAAGTCAGATTATCCAGTTGTATTTCGTATATCTTTTTCTTAAAAAAGTGTTAAAAATTCCGCGATAATTTGACCTTGGGGATGATATATATTAGAATACAGACTTGAATTATAGATTCAGGGGTTACAAGTAAACTTGAATGATAGTTCGAGAATATCGAGGTCTTATTGTGGATATCAAAGAAGAAATTTTAGAAACTGAAAATAAAGAGGTGCCGACCAAGAGGAAAGCGTCTAAGATGAGCAGATCAAGAAAGCTCAGAATGGCTATCATCATTCTGGAGATTCTTGTGATACTTTTCGAAGGCGCTGTTCTTTATGTTGTAAAAAAACTTGATCGTGTCCAGAAGGTCACCATTTCAGTAGATGAACTTCAGGAAAATATCAGTGCTGAAGTTAAGGCTAATGCTGAAAGCGGACAGATGAAGGGTTATACCAATATTGCTCTTTTCGGTGTAGATACAAGAACCGGTGATCTTGAGAATAATACAAGAAGTGATACTATCCTTATAGCTTCTATCAATAACTCAACCAAGGAAGTTAAGCTGGTTTCAATTTACAGAGATACATATCTTAATCTTGGTAATGACTCCTATAACAAAGCCAACAGTGCTTATGCACAGGGCGGACCTACACAGGCCATCAACATGCTCAACATGAATCTGGATCTTAATATCACAGATTTCATCACAGTAGGTTTTGAAGGTCTTGTTGATGTAATAGATGCGCTTGGCGGAATAGACTTAGAGCTTACAGATGCAGAAGTTAAGCACCTTAATGACTACCAGAAGATAATGGCCCGTCAGCAGGGCAAGGAATATATAGCTGTTACCCAGTCAGGATATCAGCACCTTAACGGTCTTCAGGCAACTGCATATTGCAGGATCAGATACACCTCAGGTGATGACTTTAAGAGAACTGAGAGACAGAGAATCGTTTTGGAAAAAGTATTTGAAGCAGCCAGCAAGGCTTCGCTTTCAAAGCTTAATGCCATAATAGATGCGGTAACCGATGAGATATATACATCACTGTCTACATCAGAAATACTTGGATATGTATCTAATATCACAAGCTACAGCATAGTAGATACAACAGGTATACCAAGTTCTGACATGAGAACTGGTACAACTCTTGGTAGAAAGGGAAGCTGCGTAGTTCCGGTAACTCTTGAAGCTAATGTAATATGGCTTCACGAATATCTTTTTGGAGAAGAGAATTACACCCCGTCTTCCAAAGTTCTTGAATATAGTGAAAAGATCCAGGCTGATTCCGGATATACTCTTGATGAAGAAGGAAATGTTGTTTCCGGATATCACAAGAACACAAACACTACTACTACAACTACAAGTACCCAGAGTACAACACCAAGTACTACTCAGGAAGAGACTACAGATCCATATGCAGGTCTTATGTCTATGATAGATCCTCATACAGGCGGTGTTGTATGGTATGATCCATATACAGGTGCTGTTATCGACCCTGCTACAGGACAACCGACAGGAGCAATGGCAGATCCGGCAACAGGCAATGTTGTATACCCTGGAGAGAATTCTTCTCAGGGAACGCAGACTACTACACCTGATGCTACAACAACCACAGATCCAAATGCGGCAGCAGCAACGCCTGCAGATCCTAATGCTGCGGCGCAGACCCCGACTGATCCAAATGCAGTGCCTGCTGATCCTAACGCAGTACCGGCGACTGACCCAAATGCTACGCCTAGTCAGACACCTTGATGTTTTGGGTTTCAAACAATCAAAGCTAGTGCACGGATACATAGATCTAATAACTGTTTCATTCATAATAGATCAAATAACTGTCTCATTCATAATTAACTAAATATCTCGTCTATTAATTATTAAAAGAGCTGAATTTACGAATTCAGCTCTTTATATTGTTTCGGAGTCATTCCGGTTATCTCTTTAAACTGACGATAGAAATGTATTTCGTTACTATATCCGCAGAGCTTAGCAATAAGCTCTATTTTATTGTCAGTTGATTTCACCATTCTCTTGGCATATTCAATCCTCATGTCTATCACATCTTTTTGATAAGATATTCCAAAGAAATCCTTATACAGATGCTGAAAATAGGATACGCTTATAGACATGGATTCAGCCTTTCTTGCCATACTGATGTCATCAAAATTTCCTCCCTGCATGGATAGGCGCAGAGCCTGAAACTGTGGATAGAATGGATTCTTATACCTTGGATCATCCTGCAGGGTATAGGCGCTATAGAGATGGTTCATAAGGACGTTCATAAGGCAGTCTATATTATCTCTTTGAATATCTGTGTTTTTAGTATAAGACATCTCGAACAGAACTTGTCCAAGAAGCGTTGCAGGATCTTCAATATCACTTATCTGGAAAAAAGTGTTAAGGGGAAGGAGCTTTTTAGATATCAGGTTTTCTCCTTTGAAAGTAAAGTGGAGCCAGTCATCTATATACTGTCCCTTGGGATTTGAATATGAGTAGGGAACCTTAGGGTCAAGGATAACAGCGCTTCCAGGGGGGACAATTTTCTCGCATCCTGCGATATTATATGTGCCACCTGATCTTATCAGCAGAATAACATAGTGACCTGCCCCGTTTGGACGTGACATCATAAAACCTGTGGGATGCACTTTGCTTATGCCTCCGTAATAGACTTCGTACATATTTTTTCTCCATATAATAAAAACATAAATAGCAGAAAATGTTAGTTATTATGTATTATCAGATATTATAAAAGAACAGTCAATTTATTAAACTGATATCAGAGCTTTAAGCAATATGCCGGCACTAATAAGCTATTGGACACAGATGTCAGGAAGATGATTGCATCGACTGTGAATAGAGCAAGTTATAAGTAAATATATAAAAAGGTTTCAAATGATACTTTTGACATCTACATAAGATAATAATGGAAGGAAGACACGATATGTTAGATTATGCTAAAGAGATTTCATTAAAGATCAAAAATAAGGAACTGGCCGTTGCCGGAAGGATAGGAGATAAAATTCCGTACACTGCTTATGATGGTGTATTCGATGACTGGACAGATAAGAATCTGTGTTGGTGGACCAACGGCTTTTGGGGCGGAATGATGTGGCAGCTTTATGGGGCTACCAAAGAAGATATATTTAAAACAAAAGCTATGGAGCTTGAAGAAAAGCTTGATGGAAACCTTATGAATTACAATGGAATGGACCATGATTCAGGCTTTAAATGGCTTACAACTTCTCACGCTTCCATGATCCTTACTGGTAGCAACGAGTCCAAAAACAGACTCCTTCTGGCAGCAGCTAATCTTGCAGGAAGGTTCAATCCTGCAGGCTTCATCCGTGCCTGGAATGATGAAAAGGGAGATAATGCAGGCTGGGCGATAATCGACTGTCTTATGAATCTTCCCCTTTTATATATTGCTACAAAGCTCACAGGCGATCCAAGATTTAAAAAGATCGCTATGATCCACGCAGATACAGCAATCAAGCACTTTATAAGGGAAGACGGATCTGCAAGACATATCGTAATATTTGCCCCAGAGACAGGCGATTTCGTTGATGAGCCGGGCGGCCAGGGATATGGCAAGGGATCAGTATGGACTAGAGGCCAGAGCTGGGCTTTATACGGTTTTACAATGAGCTTTCTTCATACAGGAGAAAAGAGATATCTTGAAACTGCCGTAAGATGCGCAGACTTTTTTGCTGACAATACTCCTGAAAGCGGAAGAATACCGGTAGATTTCAGACAGCCCAAGGAGCCTGACTATACAGATTCCTGCGCGGCAGCTATAGCAGCAAGCGGAATGCTCCTTCTTGCAAAGGCACTCAAAAATGAAGGCAAAGGCCTTATAGATGGAGCAGAAGAAACTGCGGTAAAATATGAACAGACGACTGAAAGAATACTTCGCTATCTTACAGAAAGAGACAGTGACTGGAATCCAGACACAGACAATATACTTAAGTCCTGCACTGCAGCATATCATGACAAGGAACATGAATTCCCGATAATCTATGGAGATTACTATCTTATAGAGGCGATTTTCAGGATCACAGGTGAAGAGACATATATTTGGTGAGCTTTTGATCATATAGACAATTATTTAGTTATAGATCATTGTGACTTAGAATCGGAGATCCGATCACACTTCGGATTATGTGAGAAATAAATTTTGCAGGTAAATAGATTGGGAATAGAAGTTATTTATAAATGGTCTATTTACCTTTTGGGATGAAGTGATAAGAAGTCATATACTATTGGAGTGCAGACATGATTAAAGATAATAAATGGGTACCGGAATTTACAGATTTTGAGCTTAGCCCCTACACAGGGCTTACGAGAAACAGCTGGCTTAGCGCCGGAAGATATATGCTTGAAGGCGTTTTTAACCACATAGATTCTATAGATAAGCCAGTTGTAATGCCGCGAAAGGAAACAGACGTAACCTATCCACATAAGGCAAGCACAGGAGAGGCTCTTATTGCAGAGCAGAAGGCGGAAATATTTGAAGGGCTCACCAGATCTTTTTTCATAGGGTCTGTAATGATCCATAACGAGCCTGAAATTACGATTAATGGTATAAAACTTGCTGATTACTACAAGCACCAGATCTATAAGAGCTGTTGTCAAAAAGATGACCCTGCATATGTAGGTACATACGAAGAGCTCCATGTTGGCAAGTTTGCAGATGACCCTATAAAGCCCTTTCAACAGACAGTTGAAACCTGCGCTCTTGTAATAGGCCTTGATGCCTGCCGCGAGGAAATATGGGATAAGTATACTGACAAGGAAAAAGATGAAATAGCGTCCTTTTTGAAAAGCTATGCATATAACCCTACAGTTCCTCAGAACTGGCGTTTTTTCAACATGCTGGATCTGGCATTCCTTTATAAATACGGATACGAGATTGATGATGAGATAATGGGCGACCATGCGCAGGCAATCCTTAACTACTATGTTGGTGATGGGTGGTACAGGGACGGACAGTGCTTTGATTACTATTCCTGCTGGGCATTCAATGTCTATGGCCCTATATGGTGCAACTGGTACGGCTATGAGAAGATGCCCTATGTTGCAAAGAAGATAGAAGAAGCTTCCAATGCTCTCATGAAGACCTATAGCGACATGTTCGATAATGACGGCTTCACCAACATGTGGGGCAGAAGTTGTATTTACAGGAACGCAGCAACAAGTGCTTTTGATGCAAATATGTTCCTTAGAAATTCAGAGGCTGATCCGGGACTTTCCAGGCGTATCTGCTCAGGATCTCTTCTTCAGTTCCTTGATAGGGATGATTTTCTGTGGAACGGAATACCTACCCTCGGATTTTATGGGCAGTTTACGCCGCTTGTTCAGGGCTATTCCTGCGCAGAATCTCCCTTTTGGCTTGGTAAGGCATTTCTTTGCCTCCACCTTCCAAAGGATCATCCCTTCTGGACATGTAAGGAAGAAGAGAATGCTTTTGACAAATTAAAGGAGCATGAAGTTAAAGAGACAGTCCTTGATGGGCCGGCGCTCTGCTTTACAAACCATAAGGATAACGGCGAGACGATACTTAGAAGTGCAAAGGTATTTAAGACATCAAACGACATGCATGGCATGTGGAACTACAATAAGCTGTCTTATAACAGCAAGTATCCATGGGAATCGACGCCTGTAACAGAAACTGACCTTGCAGTAGAGTCCCAGATGTATGTTATTGGAGATGATCATAATGGTAAGAAGCTCTATCCCAATGCGGTTTTCTGGTCAGGATCACGAGACGGCCTTTTATACAGGCGTGCCTTCTTTGATTATAAGATTGAAGATGAAAGACACTGGGTTCAAAGCATGGACTTTGCAGATTTTCCTGTGGCTTCAGGTCTTGTCCGTGTAGATAAGCTGGCTTTATTTAAAAGACCTGTAACCATAACCCTTGGTTCATACGGATTTCCTGACAACGGCACAGAAGTAATTCGCAGGGAAGAAGGCGATTATAAAGCAATAATCCTTAAGGGCAAAGACCATATGGGAAAAGAAAAGCAGCTTGCAATGACAATTTTTGCAGGCTGGGAAGATATAGATTTGGTAAGATCTACAGGTACAAATCCTGATTCTGAAAAATCTATAGTTGTATATGCAAGAATGAAGTCAGGGCCTAAGCTTTATGATGCTTCAAAGTCTTATGTTCTCATATCACAGACTATCACAAAAGAAAGTCACGAAGACTTTACAGATGATGAGCTGTTCCCTGTTAAAAAGATAGGATATTCGGATCCATGGAATAGCGGAGCTTTTGGACCTGTAACGATCACGATGAAAGACGGACAGGTAAGGACTGCTGTGTACGAAGGAATTGAGGCAGGCCTCCAGCTATAAAAATGAGCCCTTGGATAAAGTTGATTTGGATGGTATTTTTGATATATCCTTGAATAGGATGGAACATATATCATTAAAGTCTGGAATCAGCTTTATCTAAGGGCTTTTTATGTACTAGATGATATGAGGATATAAGAGATATTTCATAGATATAAAGTAAAGAAATGAGGATTACAATGGAGAGAAAAGCAAATATAACAGTTATAGGAATTCACGATAGAGGAGAAGCAAGCCCTGAAACTATTGAATCTAAAGGAACCTGCATATGGGACGTTACAGATGATGGAACCAATGTAATAAAGGGCGATGCTTCCAAAGATGAATCAGGCGAAATGGTAACAACTTCTTTTCGCATAGCGCCCACTAGGATCAAGATGGTAAGGAAGGGACGCTTTGCATCTGTAATGGTATTTGAAAAAGGCGTAGATCACGTATCAACCTATAACACACCATACGGTGCAATGGATATGAAGGTCAAGACTGAAATCCTTGAGGTTACAGAAGAAAAAGATCACCTTCGTGCCCATGTTAAGTACGTGCTTGAAATGGATGGACAGGTGACATCAAATTCAGATATTAAGATCGATATTGAAAGTATATGAAATTATCTGAAATCGAAATTATATGACAAGGCAAGTATCTGAAATTATCTAATACAGAAAAAATCAGATTCTTCCCGTATTTAAGCAAAAAATAAAATCCGCAGTCACTGCGGATTTTATTATAGTAATTGATATGATACTGATTTATTTAATCTGCTTAGCTCCGGCTTTTTCTTGAGCCTTTTCAAGAGTTCTCTTCCAGAATCCCTTCTTTTCTTCAACCTTCTTAACGCCTTTGTTTCCGTGAAGACCCTTAACAGAAGTTACATAAAGACCGGCAACAGTTGCCTTAACTTCTTTCTTCTCAGGAACAGAATCGAATATTTCAGGCTCGCAGATAAGATTCATAACCTGAGGTCCAACCTTAACCTTGAGGATAGGGAACTTCTGGTTACGAGCAAGTCTTCCGACAGATTCAAGTGCTGCTGAAGGAAGTCCTGCATCCTTGAGCTTCATCTTTTTCTTACTGATGATGAACATTGATACAGTCTGCTTAGCAGCTTCAAGCTGTGCTTTAGACTCTTCCTGCTGTGCAAGTCTCTTAGATCCAATAATATAGAGAACTGTTCCGGCAATGCCAAGAACAAGAGTGACTATAGCAAGGACTGGATGACGAAATACAAACAAAAATACAACAACTACAAGGACAAGGGCGTCAACAAGAGCAACCTTCCAATTTTCTTTAAGTGCGTTCAAAACTTAACCTCCCAAATAATTAACTAAAAACAGTTGGTGCGTAGTACATATTAACATTTTTAAAAAAAACAGGCAACGCTTCCCTACATATTTAACAAATTTTTTATTGCTATTGTTATTGAGGCTTTAAAGACAGGGTAAGGTATGGTAATATGGTAAAAGTTGACTTGCACAAAAGATTCTGTATTACTGGAAGTTCGAATCTGATTTCAGCTTATGCTGAATATATATTGCCGGAAGGCACAAAAGAAGGGATTTTTATTTATGAAAAAGAAACTGACTATTTTATTGGCAACAGTTTTAAGTGGGGCTTTACTTGCAGGATGTAACAAAACAAATAATTCTGCTGAAGGAAACAGTGCAAATACATCAGCATCACTTGCAGATGGTATCAATGCAGAGTCACTTCAGGGAGCAGTTGATGGTTCTGCCGAAGCTGTTGAACCTGTTGAACCTCTTTCAGAGGATGGATACCTGTCCAAATATACAGCAAGTGATTATGTTACACTTGGAGAATACAAGAACCTTGAAGTAAAGGTTCCGATCGTTGATATAACTGATGAAGATGCTGAAGAGACACTTCTTTCAAGCTATGGATCATCTTTTGAAGCTGTAGAGGTTACAGACCGTACAGATGTAAGACTCGGAGATACAGCTAATATCAACTATGTAGGTAAATATGCTGATACACTTGAAGCTTTCGAGGGCGGCACAGATGATTCTGCTGAAGGATATGATCTTGTTATCGGTTCAGGTTCATTCATTCCGGGATTCGAAGATGGTCTTATCGGAGCAGAAGTTGGAACAACTGTAGATATCAACCTTACATTCCCTGAAGATTATCAGGCACCTGACCTTGCCGGTGTAGATGTAATCTTTTCAGTTACTATCAATAAGATCTCAGCTCCTGCATACACAGATGAAGAAGTTACAGCTCTTGGAATTGAAGGCGTTACTGATAAGGCAGGACTTCTTGAGTATATCAAGGAAGATCTTAAGACTCAGGCAGAAGAGGAAAATAAGGAAACAGCAAGATCATCTGCTCTTGAGATGGCATATGATAATGCAACTTTTGCTGAGGAGTTCCCTCAGGTACTTATCGACAGATTTATAGCTGACTATGAAGATACGCTTGAGTATTACATGCAGATGTACAGCTATTACTATGGCATGACTTATTCATCAGTAGATGATTATATTGCACAGAATTTTGGAATCGCACTTGAAGAAGTTGAATCATACAAGAAAGAGCAGGCTATCGAGCAGCTTCAGTATATCTTCCTTGAAAGAGCAATCGCAGAGGCAGAAGGTCTTGAGGTTACTGACGAAGATGTTGAAGCAGAGCTTCTTGAAATTGCAACTCAGTCAGGATATGCAGATGTAGACTCTTTTGCAGAATTCTATAGCACAACATACGGAAGAGACGTTAGAGAGCTTGCAGCTGAGCAGCTTATATCAGAAAAGGCACAGGATTTCCTTTCAGAGAATGCTACACTTGTAGAAGTTGAAGCTTCTGAACTTGAAGCTGAGGAAGCAGAAGAAACTGAAACTGAAGAGATAGTAGCAGAATAATTTTGTTTGACTTAGAGATATAATATCGATTATTTAAGATAAGAATCCCATTGCTTACTACGTAAGCAAATGGTTCTAATAATTATATTTACAATACTCTCCCATAATTCGGGAGGAAAGGAGCAGTATGGATTTAATTGATGTTTTTAAGACAAAAAAGATCGGAGATACGGTAGAAATCGAGGGCTGGGTTCGAAATAACCGTGACCAGAAAGAGTTCGGATTCATAGATTTCTATGATGGTACTTCCGTTAATACACTTCAGGTTGTATATACAAAAGAACTTTCAAATTTCGATGAGATCACAAAGATTCATCCGGGTTCAGCTGTAGAAGTGAAAGGAACATTGGTTGAGTCCAATGGTAAGCAGGAATATGAGCTTAAGCCTGAAAGTATCACGCTTATCGGTGACTGCCCTACAGACTACCCGATTCAGCCTAAGAGACATACAGTTGAGTTCTTAAGAAGCCAGGCTTATCTTCGTCCAAGAACCAAGATGTTCCAGGCAGTATTTAAGATCAGATCAATCGCAGCTGCAGGAATACATGAGTATTTCCAGAACAATAACTATACATATGTTCATACACCAATCATGACTAACTCTGACTGTGAAGGATCCAATCAGATGTTCAAGGTTACAACATTTGACCTTGCTGATGTTCCGAAGACAGAGGATGGACAGGTTGATTATTCACAGGATCTTTTCAGCAAAGAGGCTTATATCACAGGTTCCGGCCAGCTTCACGGCGAGACTTATGCTATGGCATTCAAGAAGATCTATACATTCGGACCTACTTTCAGAACAGAGGATTCCAATACTAAGACTCATGCTAACGAGTTCTGGATGATCGAGCCTGAGATGGCTTTCACTCATCTTGATGGTCTTATGGATGCAGAAGAGGATATGCTCAAGTACGTTATCAGATACACTCTTGAAAAGGGTGCTGCTGAGATCGAGTTCCTCAACCAGTTCGTATCAAAGGGACTTAAGGACAAGCTTGAAAAGGTTGTTAATTCTGACTTTGTAAGAATCTCTCACCATGATGCTATCGATCTTTTACTTGGTTCCGGAGAGAAATGGGAGTTTACTCCTGATTATGAATCAGATATTGCCAAAGAGCACGAGAAGTGGATCACAGAGCACTTTGGAGCACCTGTATTCATCTACAACTGGCCTAAGGATATCAAGGCATGGTACATGAAACTCAACGATGATGGCAAGACAGTTGCCGCTGTTGACCTTGAAGTTCCTGGTTCAGGCGAGCTTATGGGCGGATCTGAAAGAGAAGTTGACATGGACAAGCTTGAAGAGCTTATCAAGATCCATGGAGTAGACAGAAGCCAGGTTGAATGGTATGTAAACCTCAGAAAGTTTGGAGGATGCTACCACTCAGGATATGGAATGGGCTTTGAGCGTCTTATCATGTACTTAACAGGTATTGAGAACATCAGAGACGTAATACCTTTCCCAAGAACACCTGGTAACCTCAACTACTAATATTTCAATATATATTAAAACTATAGGCTGTCACACTTATTGCAGTGTGGCAGCTTTTTTACGTGTAGTCTTATGGGAATCAGTTTTTTAGTGTTCGTGTTCGCCTGATTGAGGTCGAAACATCACATCAAGTGTGATAAAATAGTTTCCAGAGGGATACGTTCGCCGGGGAGCATATTATGACAAGAATCAAAAGGATTTTTTCCGTATTAATCATAGCATTGATAACAACAATTCAGCTGGTGGCGGTGCCCGTGTGTGCCACCACCAGTTCTGATTTAAAAAAGCAGAAAGAAGAGCTTGAGAATAAGAAGTCGGAAACCCAGGATGCCTATGACAGTGCAACAGATGCTGCTCAGGAAATTGCAGCAGAGCAGTCAGAGCTTGGAGAGCAGATCGATGTTGCAAATGATCAGCTTGTAGGACTTCTTGCAGATATCTCACTTATAGAAGATGAAATAGAAACCAAGGAAGGTGAGATAGAAACAACTCAGGCGGCATATGATGAAGCCAAGGCACAGGAAGAGCAGCTCTACACAGAGATGTGCGCCCGTATCAAGTATATGTATGAAAAGGGCGAGACCACATATGTAGAGATCCTTATGAATGCCACAAGCTTCTCTGACTTTACAACTAAGGCCGAGTATGTAACACAGCTTTATGATTATGACAGGCAGCAGCTTGAAGCTTATGTTCAGGTTCAGCAGGAAAAGGCAATCTATAAGGTTCAGCTTGAAGAGGAAAAGGCGGAGCTAGAGACCACTAAGGAAGAACTTGCAGAGGAACAGGCACTGCTTCAGGAAACCCTGGAAGAGTACAAAACTCTCTATGCTGATTATGAAACGCAGCTTGCTAATGCACAGGCTCAGGCAGCAGCCTATAAAGAGCAGCTCAAGAATCAGACTCAGCAGATAGCGTCACTTGATTCTGAGATAAAAGCAAAGGAAGCAGAAGAAGAGGCTGCCAGAAAAGCCGCTGAAGAAGCTGCCAAGAAAGCAGCTCAGGAAGCTTCAAATTCTTCAGGATCAGGATCTGACTCGTCATCTTCATCTAATTCAAATAAGACATATGCTCCGGCAGGTGAAGCAACCGGTGACAATATAGCAGCTTATGCATGTCAGTTTGTTGGTAATCCTTATGTATTTGGCGGAACAAGCCTTACTGACGGATGTGACTGCTCAGGTTTTGTATATTCAGTATATAAAGCTTTTGGAATAACAGTTCCAAGAACATCTTATGCCCTTAATTCAGCAGGAACAGGCGTTTCCTATGAAGAAGCAAGGCCCGGAGATGTAATAGTATATGCAGGACACTGCGCTATATATCTTGGCAATGGACGAATCGTTCATGCAAGTTCTGCCAAGACAGGTATTAAGTATGGATATGCAACATATCGTACGATAACTTCTGTTCGAAGGTTTGTATAGAATAAACTTGCATTATTATGATGAGAGTTGAGTTTTGCTTCATGTATTAAAAAGCCGTGATGAAAACTGATGGCTTACGTGTTTCTTGATATATTTGTAAGTCTTAATAGAGCAATATGTCGGATAAAATAGGGTTTTTGTAGTGTTTTTTTTACTTGCGAAATTTAGACAAGTTATGTAGAGTAATAGTTGTTTGAATGTTCATTCAGATTTTGATTAATATAAATCAAGCTGATGTATTTGAGCAGTATGAATAAAGCTTGGTATGTGCTTTATTTCTAGACTATATTATAACTAGGTATTAGTTTTTGGTCGCATTAATCTGGTAACAATAAATTTTAGATATATCAAGATTTGCAAGGAGAGTTTATGGCACAGGAACTTATTATCGTTCTTGATTTCGGTGGTCAGTACAAGCAGCTGATCGCAAGGCGTGTCAGGGAATGCAATGTATATTGTGAGATTCACCCGTATACAATGCCTATTGAAGAAATCAAAGCAAAAAATCCCAAGGGAATTATTCTTACAGGTGGCCCTGCAAGTGTGTACAAAGAAGATTCACCGACTTACTCCCGTGAACTCTTTGAAGCAGGAATCCCGATTCTTGGAATCTGTTATGGTTCACAGCTTATGGCTTACAGAATGGGAGGCGTTGTTAAGACTGCTCCTGTTTCAGAATATGGTCATACAGAAGTTACTTTGGAAGCACTTGACAGCCTTCTTTTCCAGGATGTTGAGACAGATGGTGATGGCAACACAAGCTGCTGGATGAGCCACACAGATTATATTGCTAAGGCTCCGGAAGGATTTATGATCACAGGTCACACCAGAAACTGCCCTGTTGCAGCTATGGAGAATGCTGATAAGAAGCTTTATGCAGTTCAGTTCCATCCTGAAGTACTTCATACTCCTCAGGGAACCAAGATGATCAGTAGCTTCGTTCGTAATGTATGCGGATGCTCTGGCGACTGGAAGATGTCTTCATTTGTTGAGACAACAGTTAAGGAGCTTAGAGAGAAGATTGGCGATGGTAAGGTTCTGTGTGCACTTTCAGGCGGAGTTGATTCTTCTGTATGTGCAGTTCTTCTGTCCAAAGCTATCGGCAAGCAGCTTACATGTGTATTCGTAGATCATGGTCTTCTTCGTAAGGACGAAGGCGATGAGGTTGAGGCTGTATTTGGTCCGGAAGGCCCTTATGAACTTAACTTTATCAGAGTCAATGCACAGGATTATTTCTATGAGAAGCTTGCAGGCCAGACAGATCCTGAGACCAAGCGTAAGATAATCGGTGCAGAATTCATAAATGTATTCGAGAAGGAAGCTAAGAAGATAGGAGCAGTTGATTTCCTGGCTCAGGGAACTATATATCCTGACGTAGTAGAGTCCGGAATCGGCAAGGGTGCTACTATCAAGTCACACCACAATGTAGGCGGACTTCCTGATCATGTAGATTTCAAAGAGATCGTCGAGCCTCTTAGAATGCTCTTCAAGGATGAAGTAAGACAGGTCGGTCTTGAACTTGGAATACCTGAAAAACTCGTATTCCGTCAGCCATTCCCAGGTCCCGGACTTGGAATCAGAATCATCGGAGAAGTTACTCCTGAGAAGGTTAGAATCGTCCAGGATGCTGACTATATCTACCGCTCAGAGCTTGAGAAGGCAGGCATAGACATGGGCAAGGGACAGTTCTTTGCTGCACTTACCAACATGCGTAGCGTAGGTGTAATGGGAGATGAGCGTACATATGATTATGCTATCGCTCTTCGCGGAGTTATAACATCTGACTTCATGACGGCAGAAGCTGCCGAGATCCCGTGGAATGTACTTCAGATATGCATGACTCGTATCATCAATGAAGTTAAGGGTGTTAACAGAGTAATGTACGACCTTACTTCTAAGCCGCCGGGAACTATTGAGATGGAATAATGGAATATTTTTAGTGAATAATCATGGGAATCCGTTTATATAGCGGGTTCCTTTTTTGTGGCTAATAATAC
>JAEEGH010007648.1_pt1 | contig 25885 bp, 24 predicted proteins | sample 9134181 | NCBI WGS metagenome assembly JAEEGH01 (sample SAMN16246544, study PRJNA631951) | gut metagenome | biome: gut microbiome; feature: rumen; material: DP-attached | host: Bos | place: Iran: Karaj | collected 2018-10
TGATTTCGCGAATGACATTGCTCTTTCCCAAGATGATGGGCTTACGTCCCAAAAGATCCTCGATCTTGATATCCTGGATTTGGTCGGATTCCAACTTTCCATCCACCCATTTGTCGAATGCAGGAATGGATTTCACGATAAGGTTAAGAGCCATGCCCTGCTCGATGATTTCTTTTCGACGCGCTTCACTTATGCTAGGAATAGCTAGAATCAGCACATCAATATCATATTTTTCAATGAATTCTGGTGTCATCGCAACCTTGGGCGAGTAGATTTTTATGGTATTAATCTGCGTTCCAGCTCGTTTAGGGTCATCATCCACAAAAGCCTTGATTTTGAATTTTGACTTGGTATCCTGACTCAAAGTTCGCATCAACACGGTGCCTCCATCGCCTGCTCCATAGATGAGAGTATTCAACTTGTCTGCTGTGTTTTTGTATATTTCGTTATACAAGCGCCTGATAGTGAATCGCATGATAATCATAACTACCAAAGTAATAAGGTAATGGTAGATTATGGTTACATAGCGGGGATAGAGGTCTCTCGCCAATGAATGAGAAAACTGGAATATAATTAATTTACTGATAATCAAGACTGATAATGCTGCGGTACAAGCATAAAACAGTTTTCTGATATCGTTGAATCCAGAGTATCTCAACATTCCATCATAGGTTCTGCTGATAAGGAATGTGATGAGATAAATCACGGGAACTAGCCAAATGCGGCTCCAGTCGAAAGATGATGCTCCAAAATCCTTGAAGTATAACATAAACAGAGCCAACGCGTAAGCAATGATGACAATAATCATGTCTACTGCTAGGATCCAATATCGAGGCAATGTGTTGCTTTTATGTTTACCGAATATGAAATTGCAAAAGCGTGTAATCAGTTTTTTCATCTGAAGGATGTTTTAACCTACAAAACTACAACTATTTTCAATATCTATCAAAATATTTTTTCCATCAAATGCCATTTTCCTGTAGAAGGCAAACTTGGATCGGCTCCTTGACATCGGGCCACGTAGGCTTCCCATTCAGCTTGTCGGGGCAAAGTAGCCAGTCGAGCCATATCGCGGTTCCAATCGAAGTCGTCTATTGTGTCACAAATCATAAATACATGAGTATCATAACGATAGAGTTGCATATTAAGAATGCCGACTTCCTGTTGTCCAGCCACTATTTCAGGCCAGACATGAGCATGAATTTCGCAATATTTTTCAATGAGTTCGGGATCATTGACGAGTTCCAAAGTTTGGCAATAGCGTTTCATCTTTTTGAGGTTTTGGTAATGAAAAGTCCGTAAATGACGATAACAACAAAGCAAATTAAGGGTAAAATAAAGCTTAAATTCACTGAAGCAACACTTCCAAGTCCACTACCATCAATGATACGGGCTTGCAGAGGAGGCAATACCGAACCACCCAAAATGGCCATAATCAATCCTGCTGCCCCAATCTTGGCATCTTCGCCTGTGTCGGTCAAAGCAATGCCATAGATGGTCGGGAACATCAAGCTCATGCAAGCCGATACCGCCACCAAGCAATACATTCCAGCGCGCCCATCAAGGAAGATAACGCCTAACACTAGAATGGCTCCCGCTATACCTAAATAAGTCAGTAACTTAGAGGGGTGAATATATTTCAGCAGGAAGGTGCAAATGAATCGGCTCACACAGAAAATGGCCATTGCCACGATGTTGTAGCGTTGAGAGAGCACCTCGGCAGCTTGTTCGGTCATACCTTCGTTCATGAAGACACGTGTGCCGTATTGGATGATAAAGGTCCAGCACATGATTTGCACGCCGACATAAAAAAACTGGGCGACAACGCCATATCGATATGGTTTATTTTTCCATAATCGTTTCACTGTAGGACCAAACTTTTGGTCGTTGTTTTCCTCTGTTTTGGCTTGAGTCTTCACTAGAAGCAAAATGACAACAAAAAAGACTACCAACACCGCTCCGATAATAACATAAGGGCGGCTCAAAACGGATAAGTCGGCACTTTTTATGGTGTTGAATTGTTCTTCATTGAGCAAGGCGCGTTCTTCGGTGCTCAGAGGGTTGAGCTTGGCTTGGATAAACTGCATTGCTACAAACATACCTGCCAGCGAGCCAATAGGATTAAAGGCTTGGGCAAGGTTGAGTCGTCTTGTTGCGGTATCCTTGTTACCCAACGAGAGGATATAGGGATTGGCTGTCGTTTCAAGGAAGGAAAGTCCGCAGGTCAATACAAAATAGGCTATAAGAAAAGGATAATAGCTGCCAATTGCCTTGGCTGGGATGAACATCAAGGCGCCTAAGGCATACAATCCGAGGCCCATCAACAGACCTGCTTTATAAGAAAACTTTCGCACAAACAAGGCAGCGGGCAAAGCCATACAGAAATAGCCGCCATAGAAGGCAAGTTGCACTAAGGCACCGTCGGTGACGCTCATACGAAAGATTTTGGAAAAAGCCTTCACCATAGGGTTGGTAATGTCGTTGGCAAAGCCCCATAAAGCAAAACAACAGGTCACCAATACGAAGGCCAAAAGGTATTTCTTTTCTACTACTTTGTTCATATCTTATTATTTTATTCTGGGTCGGCCCTTCGACAAGCTCAGGGACCTTTTACTTTCTTCTGATTTTTAAAGAGATAGCTTCTGGGTGTTTTTGACAGAAAGCGGGTGCATCTTTGACCACGCAAGCAAGATAACCGCCACCACCAGCGCCAGGCATCTTCCATGCCAACACATTGTCCATAGCGGAGTACTTATCAATGTAATCCTGTACCGAGCCTTGAATCATAGCGGGAAACATAGCGGTTTGAGCATTAAAAGAAGCTTTATAGGAAGCAGCAAAAGCGTCCAGATCCATAGCCATAATAGCTTTCCAACAATTGTCAGCGGCTTTGGCCAAAGCCTTTACTTTTGGCTCAGTGATGTCTTTGCCTTCCACTACTGAGCATCCTGGCCGGCGCGGCTCCATAGGGATCATAATGAGATGCTGCTCAAGCCATTTTAAAATGTGCTCTTCTTGGCAAGTTTCAATCTTGAGAGGCCAATAAAGCTTATCGTAATAATGTCTTACCAAACCTGGCATACAAATACCGATACTGTCTTGGGCACCACTGATAATGCCGTCGCTTCGTTCAGGGTCGTTCTCAAAGCAAAAAACCAACTTAGCAAGAGTCTCAGGATCCATGTCGGGCAATTTCATCGGCCAGATTTTCTTGATCATATTGCGGGTTGAAGTGGAGAGACCACAACGTTCGCGTACCTCGAAAGTCGGCTCCAAAGAAATGGTAATGGCCCAACCAGGGGCAAAACAAGAGACGTAAGGCTGGTCGATCCAAGTGCCGGCCAAGTCCAAGCGGGTGGGAATCTTGCAGAGGTCTTGTTTCAAAGCCGTCGATGACCGCGCCTCCAAACCATCTGATGGTACGCGTTGCAGCACCACATATTCAATGCCGCGCTCTTCACAGAAACGACGCTTTTCTTCTGATGCACCGTCTTCGTTAACGACAAAAATATCGGGTTTCAGTCGGTCTACGGTGCCCACGAAGTCCATCACACCATCGCCATCGTTGATAAAGGCATCTTTCACGTAGCGGATGGCTTTCACCATAAAAAGTCGTTCATTTTCAGGATAAAGCGTCTTGTGGTTCTTGTAATGTAGGATGGTTTCATCAGAGCCGATACCCACATAGAGGTCGCCATATTGAGCAGCTTGGCGGAAAAACTCAACGTGACCACTATGCAAGAGGTCATAACAGCCCGAGACAAATACTTTTTTGGTCATGTTTTGGATTTTGGTGCAAAGATAGTGATTTTTCCTTGGGTAGACTCTCGGAAAGTATGTCATTCCTGCGAAGGTTGGTGGGTTGGATGGAAATCGAAGATTCGACGGAGTCAATCTATGCTTTCCGTATGTGTTATGGATTCCCCGACCTCCAATAGATTCCCGCCAGCCCACTACCTCTGTTGGAATGACATTGGAGGTCAGGGAATCTAAACTACTTGAACTTCCGCCAATGCCGATACGAAATACCAGCGTCCATTGGTTTCACAATAACATTTGTATCGAGTACGTTGCTTCTCTCCTTTTTGGAAGATGAGTCCGTTTTTCAGCACGAATCGGGCATCATTGGGAAGACTTTCCACAGTGGTCACGTTTTCGGTGTTCTTGTCGTATTGGTGCAATACCCGTTGGAGGTTTTGGTCGGCGGTGCTGCTGGCTTTAATGTGTTGCAAGTGTTTTTGCAACGCAGCGAGAACGTCTTTTGGAAAGAAGGTTTCGGTCAAAAACGGCTGCAACAAAGTGGAAAAACTCGTTTGCCATTCTTTACCGTGCGGCTGTACGCCCCGAGAGCCATATTGCTGATACACATCGTAATGCGCCACTTCGTGAACGTATGTGATGAGCATTTGATAAGGGTTTAGATCTAGATTGAGGGTAATGGAGCAGATGCCGTTTGGAGTTCGTGGCGGACGGAAATCGCCCAATTTGGAACTGCGAGGTCGCTTAAAATGGAGTTTAAAACGACGTTGCTCGTACATAGCTCCGACCATAACCACTGTTGCCTTGGGGAAATAGCGTTTCAGCAATTCAAGTTCCTCAGCCTTTATCATTGTGCAAAAGTTCAAGTTCGAGGGTTTCCTGCGGTACATAGCTCCATTTGGTACAGCTGTTGCAGTGGCGCGGGGTACGGCGACGACCTGGCACTTCTTTGGTTTTGCAAGCGGACATAAACAGTAGAATAAAGCTTAAAGCAAGAAGTAGAGTTGTTTTTACTCCCCCTGCCCCCCTCTCAGAGGGGGAAGTTCCCCCTTTTAAGGGGGGCTGGGGGGATTCAAAATATGCTCTTTTTCTCATAATACTTTCTATTTCGATAGCCAATTTGCCGGATTTTGTCGGCTTTGTTCTTTCAAAAGTTCAAAATGCAGTTCCGTTTTGTTCTCAGTCTTGTTGGTATGTACCGTTCCAATGTTTTGTTTGGTTTTCACCTTGTCGCCTCGCTTTATCGTAACATTTTCAAGGTTGGAATACACGGTAAAATATTCGCCGTGACGGAGGATGACTACCGTATTGGAACCTGTCAGTTTGGTGACACTGGCAACTTCGCCGTCGAAGACAGCACGAGCTTGGGCGTTTTCAGTTGTGGCAATGTCGATGCCGTTGTTGGTCACTGTGACCTTGTCGGAAACCACCGAGGCGTGTTTGCCGAATGATGATGAGATGACACCACGCTCTACAGGCCAGGGTAGTTTGCCTTTATTGTTGACGAAGTTGGTGGAAAGGGTTTTCTCGGCAGGAGTCAGGGCCATACCTTTTTCTTTGGTTGTTGTCGTGGTGGTAGATGACTTGCCTTTGTTGGCGTTTTTCTTTGCTTCTTCCTTGCGCTTTCTTTCGGCCTCAGCATTGGCTTTTCTGATTTCTTCGGCGATGATGTCGTCAACGGCCTTTTGCAGCTTCTTGGCCTGTTGTTGCTTGTTCTTGATGTCCTGTTGCAAGCTGCCTTCTTTCTTTTTGAGTTTGGTTACTTGACCATTAAGCTCTTTCTTTTCTTTTTGGAGGGCTTCTTTTTGGGTTTTCTCGTCTTTCAGCAATGTGGCTTGTTCCTCTCGGGCCTGTTGACTGGCTTTCACCTCGCCTGCGATTTGCTTTTCGGTTGAGGCGATTTGTTCCATCTTGATTTTGCGGGCATCGTTGAATTGACGGATGTAGCGCACTCGGGTGAAGGCTTGGTTGAAGTCTTTGGAGGCAAAAATAAAACCTAACTTATTGTAATTGTTGCGGTTTTTATAGGCAAACGAAACCATTTTTGCATATTCTTTACGAAGATTGGCCAAGTCTGTGTTAAGGCTCTTGATGTTTTTTTGTCCAGCATTGATTTCCTCATCAAGAACTGCAATTTGTTCATTGTATGTCGTGATAAGCTGTTCGCGCTGCTTGATTTTCTGGTCCAAGATAGATACTTCGTTAAGAGTCATCTCCTTGTCTTTCTTGGTTTTTTTCAGCAATTGGTTGGCGGTCGAAATCTCCTTTTCCAATGAGGTGATTTCGTTTTGCAGTTGCTTCTTCGTTTTGCCTTTTGTTTTTTGGCAATAGGCTGGATTGATGAAGGCCAACAGCAACACAACCCATATGATATGCAGTTTTTTCAAGCTTTATTTCATTTGCAATTTAATGCGTTCCATCTTATCTGTAATCTTCAGCGGAAAACTTGTCTTTTCATCCAATTTGATGTTACTGTATCTCACTTTGGCAGACATGTTTCCTATAAAAAAAGTCTTCAACAGAACTGTCTGATTCTCAACGGGCGGAAGACCCTCGTTATTGTCCAAAAGCAAAGTTTGTATCCAAGGTAGCGTAAGCGGTATGCCAAGTTGTGCGGAAACGGTGTCGAAAGGTTCAGCCAAATAGGTCTTTTCCAATCGGTTGACTATCCAAACGGAATCGTTGCTGAACTTGGCACGCAGCACCTCCACACCCATTGTAGCGGTCACGCTGAACCAGACAAGGCTGTCCCTGCGCATACGCATTTGCCCCGACAGATCATCGAACGACACCCCATTGTCTTCGGCTTGAATGCTAAGATTGGAGGTCATCCATTCGAAGGTCTTTGGCTGCTCTGGTGTGATGGCTTTCTTGCGCGAGGCGCAAGAAGTCGTGGCCAACAGCAGGAGTAACAATACTATGTTTATTTTGCTTCGCACGAATCAGTTTTCTTCAATTACTGTTCCAATTAATTCTTGCCGAGTTTGTTCATAATGGCTTCATAATGCTTAGTATAAGTCTCATCTGGTTCTTTCAGCAGCTTCAAGGCTTTTTTCATGTGCTTTTCGGCTTCCTTGTAGTCGCCTTTCATGTAGAGCACCCAAGCGTGAGTATCCAAGTAAGTTGGATTGTCAGGTTCGGCGGCAATGGCTTTGGTTGACATTTCAAGGGCTTTGTCTAAGTCTTGGTTTTTAACGGCGAGATAATAGGCGTAATTATTGAGAACCAAAACATTGTTCGGGTCATTGCGCAAAGTGCGCTCGTAGGCGTCGAAGGCTTTTTCTTCGTCGCCTTGCTGATGGTAAAGGTCGCCCAAAAAGGCATCGAAGTTGGCCATCTGGAGCTTTTCGGAGGTATATCTCCTACCTTTCTCCAAATAGGTTATGGCGTCTTCATTGTTGTCCAATACTGCATTGGCCACGCCTGCATACCAATAGAACACGGGCTGCATGGGATAATACTTCAAAGCGGCCACAGCGTGGTCGCGCACAGCCTCGTTTTCGTTGAGCCTCGACTCGCTGATGATGAGGTTTTGCCATCCATAGAAGTCGGTGCTATCAATGGCCAACGCCCTCTGATACAGCTCTTTCGATTTCACCGCGTTTTCGTTGACGATGTAATATGAGCCTAAAATGAGATAACCCAGTTTGATGTCGGGGTGAGTCTCAATGAAGGCTTCGCCGCATTGCTGTGCCTGCTCATTGATGTTGGCCGCACTTTGGTGTTTGTTCATCCAATAGTCATAGGTGTTGGCCTTGGTTGTGATGTCGAGGTTCTTGTTGCGGATGGCGCTCAAAAGTTCGTTGAAGGCTTTGTCATTGTCGCCGTTTTTTTCGTAAAACTCAAGCAACGAAATGTTGATATACGGATTGTCGGGGTTGAGCTCCTTGATTTTCTCATAAATTTTCAGAGCTTCCTTTTCCTTGCCGTTTTCATTGTACACTTGGGCCAACATACTATAATAGCGCGTGTTTTTAGGGTCTTGCTCGATCAATTTTTCAAGTTCCGAAACCAGTTTTTTGTCGTTGCCTTGCCGTTTGTAGATGTTGAGACGTTGTTCAGTGATGAATTCGTTTTCACCTATTATCTGTTCCAGCAAATCCATTTTTTCTATGGCTTTGCTGTATTTTTCTGTCACCAAATAGGCGTCAATCAATTCGCTGAGCATTTCAGGGTCATCGGGGAATTCTTTGGTCAGGCCTTCATAAAGGCTGATGAAATCGTCATATTGGTCTAAGTTGCGGTAAAAAAGCCCGAGACGCATCTGGTACCATTTGTTCTCTGGGTCGAGCTTGGCGGCTTGTTGTATCATATCGAAGGCTTCTTCGAAGCGCCCCGCATTGTAGTATTGTTCGCTCAACTCAAACATTGAACCGTCATCGTTAGGCATATAACGCAGGGCTTGCTCGAAGTTGCGGATGGCACCATCGGTGTCCTCGCGGTATTTGCTTTGCAGGCCGTTCGAGAAATAGATGGCATTCTTTTTCTTGTCGGGCTTACCGTTGAATTCCGACTCCATCTGTTGGGCAAAACCCCATAGTGTGCAGCCTAATCCAAATATCAACAATAATACTTTTTTCTTCATACTAAAAACTCTCAACTTAAATACTGACTTTAAACTCTAAACTCTGAACTCTAAACTTTTAGTTCTTACCTGTATGTCCAAAACCACCAGTCCCGCGTTCAGTTTCCGACAAGGTATCCACTTGCACGACTTCTGCCTGTTCGCATTTGGCAAAAATCATTTGCGCAATACGGTCGCCGCTGTTGATGACAAAAGGTTTGTCGGACAGATTAATAAGGATGACGCAAACTTGTCCGCGATAATCTGCATCAATGGTGCCGGGTGAGTTGAGCACCGTGATGCCACTCTTGATAGCCAAACCACTACGGGGACGCACTTGTCCTTCGTAGCCTTCGGGGATTTCCATATAAAGTCCTGTAGGCACGAGCCTACGCTGCATAGGTTCGAGGGTGATAGGGCCTTCGGGCAAATAGGCGCGAAGATCCATACCAGCTGAAGCTTTTGTCTCATAGGCGGGCAAAGGGTTATTCGAGGTGTTTACAATCTTGATTTGCATAGGGGTTTCCTTTTTTAATCGGGGCCTTCGACAGGTTCAAGCACCCTTAACTTCCATATAAGCCAAGGTCCTTGAGCTTGTCGAAGGGCCGCATATTGCATTAAAACGCAAAAATAGGCTTAATATTTGGATTGAGACTCAGTTTTCTGAGCAGAAAAATAAAAAAGACGTTTTGTCGTTCATTATTTGTTGTATTTTAGCCACCCAAATCACATGGAGTGAAGCGTCTGCTTTTCATATTGTTGCTACTGTCGAGTTGTATGTTTGCCATCGCACAAGTTGAAGACGATGACAATCAAAAACGTGTGGATTTCTATGGCTATGTGGTCACGGCCGACAGCCTGCATCCTATCAGAAACACACACGTAATCAGCAAGATGGCTCATTGTGGAACTATCAGCAATGAGTATGGAATGTTTCACATTCAATCGCGACAAGTCGACACGCTTTGGGTGAGTTGTGTTGGCTATGCGCGCCGCCTTATTGCCATCAATCCGACGCTCACAAGTGCCGATACTCTCGTTGTCCGTCTATGGCCCGAGACCATCACCTTGCGTGAGGTGACGGTACTACCCTTCACCAACTACGAGACTTTTAAAGAAATGCTCATCACTATGCCAAGCGTCAAGACCCTTGATGAGATCGAGCGACTCAATAACGATCTTGATGACCTTTGGCTAAGTCGTATGCCAGCAGGCAACGGCAAGCCCACCATCACAGCCAACCCCATACAGTTCCTTTACGACAAATACAACGCTTCGGCGCGCAGACAAGCAAAATTGCAACGCAATCGACGTATGTATAACGAAGTATTGCGCGAACAAGGCCGTACTGATGAACTTCTCCCCGATTCCCTTGATTTTTCTGTTGACTATAAGTACTCTGATGACGAGTCGCTCAATCCGAAGGCTATGGTGCCCCGAAAGAAATATATCCGTATTGGACAATAAGACAGACTATGACCTTCCTCGATTGGCTTCATAGCATCCTCAACTTGTTCTATCCGCGCGTTTGTGCCGCCTGTGGCGAGACTTTGCTCAAGGATGAGGAGACCGTTTGCCTGAAATGCCGCTACTTGCTGCCTAAGACAGGTTATGAGCTGAATTCCGACAACCCTTTGGCACAAACCTTTTATGGAAGGGTCAAGTTTCATGCCGTTACGGCTTGTTTCTTCTTTGCCAAGACGGGTAAAGTGCAACATCTCATTCACGAACTGAAATACAAAGGCAACAAAGATGCTGGTGTTTTTCTCGGTCAGCAATTGGGAGAAACTATCAAAGATGCACCGTTGTTTCAAGGTATCGACTATCTGATCCCCGTCCCACTGCATCCCAAACGCGAGAAACAACGCGGCTACAACCAAAGCCTGATGATTGCTCAAGGCATCCACGAAGTAACGGGCATTCCGATTGGCGACAAATACCTGGTTAGGGGCATCTATACCGAAACCCAGACTCACAAAACTGCTGAGGAACGTTTCAAAAACGTAAAGGACATTTTTGAGGTACACTTTGCCGATGAATTAATAGGAAAGCACGTCCTCCTCATCGACGACGTGCTGACTACAGGTGCCACCTTGGAATCGTGTGCACATCAATTGGAAAACATTCCTGGGATTGTCATTAGTGCGGCTACTGCCGCATGCGCGGGGAATTAATAGATTCCCCTACGGGGAAATGGAGTCAAGTTGTAAAGAAGAAAGCGGCGGTAAGTAGAGCTTACGATTCGTAAACTCTACCTGCCGCCGCAGTTTCCATTACTTTCGACTCTCCATTCCCCGAAGGGGAATCTCAAAAGCTTAATTGTAAACCTTCACCTCAGTCTCTCCATTGAGAACCATCAAGCCGTTGAGAGCCAAGGCCTTCATTTCGTCCTCGCCTGGATAGACATACACGGGAGCGATTTTCTCCACATGGCTCTTCACCAAAGCGCAGAAGCCCTTGTCGTAGGCCATTCCGCCCGTGAGGAAGATGGCATCCACGTCCATGCTCATGGCCGAGGCTGCGAGTCCGCCGACTTCCTTGGCCACTTGGTAAGCCATAGCTTTGTAGACCTTTTCCCATTCCTTGTTGCCGGCCTTCACGGCATTTTCCACTTCCAGGGCATCATTGGTGCCGAGGTAGGCGACAAAGCCGCCTTTGCCCTTCAGCATCTGGCTGATTTCCTTCTTGGTGTATTTACCGCTGAAGCAGGCATCGACAAGGAATCCCGCCGGCAGCGAGCCTGCGCGCTCAGGCGTGAAGGGGCCGTCGCCGTTCAAAGCATTGTTAGTGTCGACCACGCGACCTTTCTTGTGTGCACTGACGCTGATGCCACCTCCGAGATGGATGGCAATAATATTCATGTCCTCGTATTTACGACCGAGGTCTTTGGCCAACTGGCGTGCAATAATCTTCTGATTCAGCGCGTGGAAGATGGAAATGCGCGGGAACAATGGATGTCCCGAATAGCGTGCCACTTCGTCCATTTCATCGACCACGACGGGGTCGGCGATGTAAGCCTTTACTCCGATGGTTTCGGCTATGTCGTGAGCGATAAGGCCGCCCAGGTTGGAGGCGTGTTCACCATAGCTACCTGAAGTAAGGTCGCGGATCATTGACTCGTTCACTTCGTATACGCCAGAGGTGAGCGGGTGCATGAGACCGCCGCGGCCAACGAGGCAAGTCATCTCTTTGATGTCGATGCCAGCTTCCTTGAGTTCGTTGAGGATGACCTCGGTACGGAAGGGCTTCTGGTCGGAGATGCGGTCGTATTTGGCCACTTCTTCGGCGGAGTGTTTGATGTTCTTCTTGAAGACTTGCTCCTCGCCTTCAAACACCGCGATTTTGGTCGAGGTGGAACCGGGGTTTATTGTTAATATTTTGTGTCCCATAGTGTTATGTTTTTGATGTTTATGCCAGCATTGCGGCAAGTGCGATAGAATAGAGCTTAGTCTTGGAGGTGTCGCCGCGTGAACTGAGCACACAAGGCACCTTGGCACCCATCAGCATGGCCCCCACTTCGCTCTTGTCGAACTTGGTGCAGCACTTGTAAAACACGTTAGAGGCTTCGAGGTTGGGGAACACGAGGCAGTCGGCATCGCCAGCTACTGGGTTCTTCATGCCCTTGATGGCAGCGGTCTCGGCATCCAAAGCAAGGTCTAAGGAGATAGGGCCTTCCACCATACAGCCTTTGATTTGACCGCGCTCAGCCATCTTGGCAATGATAGCAGCATCGACGCAGGCGGGAATGCCAGCACTCATTTGCTCAGTGGCAGTCACCATGGCGACTTTCGGGCAGCTGACCCCTAATGCCTTCGAAACGGTGGTCACATATTTCAGTAGTTGTTGTTTCTGCTTGATGTCGGGCAGCGGGATGATGGCGCAGTCGGAGGCAACCATCAGCTTGTGGTAGTTGGGATTCTCGATAACGGCAACGTGGGCCAAGGTCACGTTGGGCGGGCAGAGACCACGCTCCTTGTTGAGGATGGCGCGCATGTACTTGTCGGTGGGGAGCAAGCCCTTCATCAAGATGTCTGCTTCGCCAGCGTTGATGATGTCGCAAGCCATGGCAGCAGCCTTTGTATCGACAGGCTCATTGATGATTTTGAAGTTGTTGGGGTCGATGTTCTCAGATTTGCACACTTCCCTAATGACGGCCTCATCACCAAGGAGTGTAGCTTCAATAAGACCTTCTTTCACGGCAGCGTTCACTGCACAAATGGTGTGGTCGTCGTTGGCGTAAGCGGCCACGAGGCGTTTCTTGGGTTTGCTGCGCAAAACCTCGAACATTTGCTCTAATTTTCTGATTTCCATAACAATATAATTTAAAATTTAAGATTCAATATTGAAGATTCTGCAAAATTACAAAATAAAAGCGTTTCCGCAAAACGAAAACGCTTTATTTAAAAATATTTCGATTCAAATCAATAATAAATGATATTCAAATCTAACCGTTTATGTTGCAATGATTCAACGGCGCGCTTTTTCACCTTGGTGTTGTACACTTTCAATTGTTTCAGTGTTGGGATGTTCTCTATGGGTGAAATGCTGCGCACGTTGGTGTTGTTGACAAATAGGTTCTCCAATTTCATCAATCCTGAAAGCGGTTTCAGCGACTTTACGGCAGTGCCACTGGCATTCAAGGTAACCAAGTTGTCCATCTTCGAAAGCGGTCCCAAGTCTTTTATTTGGGTGTTTTCGATATTGAGCAACTCTAATAATGTACTGTTTTCAATAGGTGACAGACTGCTGATGGGGTTGTTTTGTGCATTGAGTTCCAGCAAAAATTCCTTGTCGGTCAAAGGTTTTAAGTCGCTCACGCCTTGGTTGTTGATGGTAAGACGTTCGAGCCACATCAAATCAGAGAGCGGCTCGATGGAGGTGATAGGATACTCGGGTGTGATTTCGAGTTCTTTCAGATTCATAATTTGTTGCAGCTCGAGCGTATTGGGCATTTCAGATTGGGTGGCGATGGCGTTAAGGAAGATATCCTGCCAAATGGGTTCAAGACTGCTCCACCAGAGTTTTAGTGCTTCAGTTTGATACACTACTGTCACTTGCCTTTGTTTTTCCTTCAGCGCCACGACTTGGCTCTTTCCAATGGTAGTACTGTCGGCCTTAATCACTTCAATGTTATTGTCGTTGATCAATGACGAGAGGTCGTTGACGGGCGTGTTCATTATGTTGAGATATTTCAGGTTGCCCATATCCTGTAGGGGTGTGAGGTCGCTGATGTAGGTGTGTGAGATGTTGAGCGACTCCAAGTTGGCCAAGCCTTGGATAGGTTGCAAGTAACCTATCTCGGTGTTCGCTATGTTGAGCGAGCGGAGATTGGTCAGTCGGCTGACAGGCATCAGGTTTTGCATATAAGTATTGCCCGAAAGATCGAGTTCCTGCATATTGATGATTTGATGCAGTTGCTCGGTAGTCGGTTCTGAATCAACTTTTATTTGCTTGGAAAACACGGCTTTCCAATAAATGGGCAAATCACGCCACCAGGTTTTCAAAGCTTCTGTGTCGTATATGACTAAAGTGAAGCGATTGTCTTTGGTGAAGGCACTGGCCTCTTCATCATGAACGCCAGAGTGGTCGCAATAGATTTTGCTCAAGCGACGGTTGCCTTTCAAGGGAGTCAGGTCGCTGATGGAGGTATTGCTGCAATAAAGCTCGCGCAGATTCTCCATTTCGCTCAATACCTGCAAGTTGCTGACCGCCGAACCTGAGATGTTGAGGCTTTGCAAGTCTTTCATATTTCGGAGCGGACCGAGGTCACGGACCGAGGTGTTGCTGATGTCAACGTTCTTGAGCTGTTCGAGTTCTTGAAGGATGCCGATGTTGGCAATGCGTGTGCCGCCCAAGTTGACCGAAGTAAGATTAGGACAACTCTTCAAATTAGAGATGCGGCTTACTTGAGTGTTGTTGATATTGAGTTTCTGTAGGTTTCTTAAGGTTGATAGCACACTAAGGTCATTGATGGTGGTATTAGCCACTTCGAGTTCCTCAAGGGTGATGTTGTATTTCAGTGTCGAAAGATCCTCAATTAAGGTGGAATTGGCACGCAACACTTTCAGTTTATTAAGGTTACGCACAGGCGCAAGGTCTTCGACAGAGGTTCCAGAAACATCCAACCAAGTGATGTCCGACATTTCGCTGAGCGGTTCCAAAGAAATAATTTCGCGGATGCCGGAAAGGTCGACGCGCTGTTTTTGGGTGACGAGTTTCAGCTTGGCATCGAGTTCGGCGAACTTTGTGAGAGTGCTGGTGTTGAGTTGGGCCAACGAAGTGCTGTCATCAAGGATGATATCGCTACCCAGACGAGTCTTCCAGCTTTGCGACAAACCGTTCCACCAAGTACGAAGCGCTTCTTTCTCATTGATTTTAGTGGTATAGATGCTGGCGATTTTGATGCTGTTGTTCTGTCGGTCAAGGTTGATTTCCACAAAGCGGTTCTTGACGTTGTCGACCTTTTCGTCGTTGATGGTCGTGGCGGTCAGGTGTCGTGTCAGCGTGGCTTTAAAGTAGATGGTGCCATCGTCTCTTGTGTTGTCGGCGATGCTTTGCAAGTCGAGCTTGAAATTGGCCCATTTGAAGAAAAAGTCAATGTCTTTCAGATAGGCCTGCACGTCTTTATTAATAGGTGTATTGCGGTTCACGTCAAGGTCGTCCTCGATTTGCACCTTGTCGTCAATAAAAATTTTGCTCCAACTTTCCGTAAACACAATTTCTTTTTCCAAAGCCGAAGTGGTGCTGTCGCCAAGGAAGTTCATCGTTTCCTCCAGATACGAAATCATATTGTTGATTTCGCTCTCATACTTTGCGACTTCGTCTTTGGACAGCTTGGTTTGGGCTTGGGTACCAAAGGCAAAACCCAACAGAAATATGGAAAGAATGGCTATCTTTTTCATGGTTGATAGAATTTAAGAAGATTGGTTTTTTCCTTTTCCGGCATATAGATGACGTTCGACATCAACCAGCCGGAGTTGAGACCCGAGCGGTCGAACCACGACACTTCAAAGTACCAGTCCTTGATCTGGAAAACGTGGAACTTAACCGAGTCGACGTGTTGGAACACAAGTCGGCCTTGCTTGATCTCGAAGAAAAACAAAGTCAAATAGTCGGGTTGGAATTCTTTTGAGGCGTAATACTCGATGACTTCAGGATTTTGAAAAGCCTTGTAGATGTTCATGAAGTCGAGCTCGTGGCTCATGGGATGCAGGAAATGCTTCTCGCGTTCAGCAATTTCGCCATTGGGGAAGAGTTTATTAAACTCCGAGCAATATACGTTGGTAAACACCCATTTCGATCCCAATCCTTCCTTTTCAACGGCAAGGATTAGGCTGATATTGACTGGTTTGCCGTTGTAACGGAAAGAACACGACACTTCGGAGTACCATCTGCCGCCAAGGAAAGTCATATAGGTGGAATCGTCTTTGGTGACATCCTCGATAAAATAGCGTTGCAGGTCGGTCTGCGTACCATACTTCTGTTGGTCGAAAAGGATAGGCAACGACTTGCGGCGCATCTCGTTGTTGCGGTATTTGGGGTCTTTCGGGTTGAGCTTCTCACCAAATTGGTCTTCCTCGTAGTTGAAGCGGCGCATAAACTGCCCCATCTGTTTGGTCATGGCGTAGAGCTCAGTCTCGTCCATCTTAAAATCGCCAATCGTCTGACCCGCAACGGGCCAGACGAAGGCGAAGGTAAGTGCCAGAATGATAATATTTCTAACAATTCTCATCTATTTGTCGTTTCCTTGACGCGCATGTCGCCAAGCAGCACATCCCAGAAACCGATGGTACGGCCACCGATTTGGGTCTCTTTGCGCTTCACGTAGACAGTGATGTCTTTCTTGGTGGTGTCCTTGTAGGTCAGGTTGCCTTCCTTGTCGTAACCCCTAAAGGTTTGGAAGATGGTGATGACACCCACGTAGGTGCCGTCAGGTTGACGCTGCAAATCGCTGACATACTCGATGTTGTACCATTCAATCTCAACACGGTCGTAGTTGAGGCGCATGAGGTGCTCGAAGTACTTGCGGACACGGTAATAAGTGATTTGGTTGGAACCTAATGATGAGACCCCGATTTCAGCATCGCTCATGAAGAGTTCCTCGGCGCGGTCGATGACACGGTTAGCCTCGCTGAAAGGCGTTTCCTTCGAGCCGACGATTTTGATGTATTTACTCAGGTCTCTCACCTTCTCCAAGGCAAGACTGTCGATGGCCTGCTTGCGTTCATAACTCAGTTCGTCTTGTGCCATGGCGCTTCCCACAACGCACAAGGCAATCACTAATGTGGCGATGATCTTTTTCATTTCTTTATCAGTTCAAGTTCGTTAATCTTTCCGTTGCCGTTGTATTTGATTTCGTGTACCTTGTTGGGCGAAATTTTCTGGTCTTTCAAGTAGTTGAGGTATTTCTCAATGGTTGTCGGGCGGTCATAGTCGTTGAAGCCGGCACTTTGGTTGATGATAATGAGCACGGGTACGTTGGGTGACTCAAACAGACCAAGCGTCTCATTGATGGTGCGGTTGGCTTGCGTGACATTGCCCGAACGGGCGATGGAAGCAAAGTTTCGCTCAAGGGTGGCATTGGCACTTAGTGCTTCCTGCTTGTTGCGTTCCTCTTCTTCTTTTTGGGCACGTTCGCGGGCCAGTTTCTTCTCCACTTGGAAGAGCAGGTCGTCAACCTCGGCGTTTTGGAGGTTCCAATCCTTGATGGTCTTCACGCGGGCTTCTTTCTCTTCGAGGGTCCACAGGGTCTCATCGTCGAGGATGGCATTCAGGTCCTTCACGGATTGTTCAACTTTTGATTTGTACTCTGCCTCAGCGGCTTCGCGTGCAAGTCTCTTCTTGCTCTTGCAACTGGTGGTGCCTCCCAGCGTGATGAAAGCGGCCAGAAGAACCATGATGACGGTTGTGATTTTACTTTTCATTGTTTATCGAAATTTTTCCTATAACTCTAATTAATGCCAATAAATTGCAAAAGTAGTGCTTTTTTTCGTTGCACGGGTGGTTTTGAGGCAAAATTAGTGCCAAATCAACTCAATGGGATTTTCTTCAAGATTTTATAAATCGGTCCCGTAGGTTGCAGGAAACTTTGGAAATAAATAAGTTCCTTCACATCGGCATGAAGATAGGTCTTCTGCTCGATGGAGTTGTAGATTTGAAGGAAGAATTGCTTGTCAACCAGTTGCTTGATGCGGCAGATGGTGAGGTGTGGCACAAAGTTCTGACGGTCGCGGAGATAGCCTAAGTCATCGAAGGCATCCAAAAGGTCGGCTTCGAGATTAAACAAAGCCTTGGGTTGGTCGTTCATACCGAGCCAGAGCACGCGAGGCACATTGTTACTGCCGAAAAGCCCAGTACGGTCAAAGTCCATGGTGAACGGCTGATGCTTTTTGGCCACTTTTTGACAAGCCTCAATGATGGCAGGGATGTCCTCTTCAGGTGTGTCGCCCACAAACTTCAAGGTCAAATGTATCTGGTTGGTTTTTACATAGTTGATATACTTCTCGTGCTGGAGTTTTTTTTTCAGTCGCTCAACCATGGCTGGAAATTCCGTGCTGCACGGGATAGAGATAGCTAAGAAGGTTCGTTTGGTTTTCATTTTATTTGTTTTTAATTGTTATTATTCCAACAGAATCTAAATCATGCATGAGCTTAGTTGTAAATAGTTGTTTACCATATTCGTTGAGATGCGCAGGATCGGAAAAACAAAGCGTATCATTGCCAAAATAGTCTTGATACATTGCCACAGGAAACTGTGAATCTTTGTTGCACCACATGACAATATTCCAAAAGCCGTCCATGTCGAAATACTTCGACCCGTCATTGGTATGCATGGGTGAACACACTAAAACCACGCGAATGTTCTGTGTCTTGCAATCATCCAGAAACTGAACAAACTGTTCTATAATGGGTTTTGTACACTCCAACGGCATCGGTTTGCCAAAATAATCCTTGCTCCATTTTGTCGTGTTTTCTTTCTTTATTTGTTTTTTCGGATGTTTCAAGCGATGGATTTCTTTTATCACCTTGCCCATCTTTCCAAAATACTTGATAAACAATAATTTATTGGCATTTGACAATTGTGGACAAAGCTCTATGTAAAACTCAAATTCAGGACGGTTGATATAAGGAAGCATTTGGATGTTATATACGGGTTTTACATGATTAAAGAAAACCCAAGGGCTGACATCTACTATGATATACTCTGGTTTTTTGTTTCTTTGGATATAGTTCTCGTACATAATATGATACTCATAATCAAAAGAATAACCGTGCCTCCCTAGATTTAGGCATTTCATACCATTTAAGCAGGTCATTAGAGAATCATCGTACGCCATATCAGCTCTTGAGTTACCGATGACGAGTAAATCCGCATCTATATTTTCCATTTTACTGATACCATTGATGCTTGAGTATGGTGAAACATCGGTACTGCTCGTCGCCAATTTCTCAAATATGGCACTTGGTATGCACAAAACCAAAGACAGCATAATTGAAAACAACAACATTCGGAACAAGTACTTTTTCATAACACATCAGAATTGAAAGTAGATGAACGACCCGATTTCATTGTCTGTGAAACAACAAATCAACAATACAATAATAGAGCAAATAGCCCAACGAAGCCATGGTTTTGCCCTATTCAATTCCAAACCGTGTTCCTTGTTCCTTTGTACCCATTCTACCATCATCATAATAATGATAAAGACAGATTTCGGCCAAATGTCGGGTTGGACAAAGAAGCGATAAAAAGCCCGTAGTGTACCTGTTTGACATAGGTTTTGAATATATTGTGCAAACGTAATTAGACTGTCTGAACGGAAAATAATCCAACCAAACATGATTAGACAAAAAGTGGCAATCATTTGTAGTAATTCTTTCCATGTCGGTAACAGCCTGTTTTCAGCGATTGGCGTTTGATCCTTTGCTGTTTTGCCCAGCCATACGGAAATTATGAGCAAAAACGCATGATACAAGCCCCAGACCAAATAAGTCCAGTTGGCTCCATGCCATAATCCACTGATTGCGAAAACTATCAAGATATTGCCAAAAGTCCTTCTCTTGTTAATTCGATTTCCTCCGAGCGGTATATATATGTAATCGCGGAACCAACTCATTAGCGAAATATGCCATTTTCTCCAAAACTCAACCATGTTGCGACTGAAATATGGATTGTTGAAATTCCTGGTCAACCTTATGCCGAATAATTTGGCAGTTCCAATCGCAATGTCAGAATAGCCCGAAAAGTCAGCGTAAATCTGAAAAGTGAACAAAATAGCGGTCAACAACAATTCGCTGCCAGGCATTACAGTTCGATTGAATAAGAAATAAGTTGCGTCTACAACTGCCGAACAATTATTTGCAACTAATAGTTTTTTGAATAGTCCCCATAGTATTTGTCTCGTTCCATCAATGGCTGTATCATAATTGAACTCGCGCTTGTTCTGAAACTGAGGCAACAAGTTTGTAGCCCGCTCAATGGGACCGGCAACCAATTGAGGGAAGAACGAGATGAAAGCGAAAAAAGCAACAATATCTTTGGTCGGCTCAAGCTTACCTCTGTATACATCAATGGTATATGAAAGAGCTTGGAAGGTGTAGAAAGAAATACCCACAGGAAGTATCACTTTTAATAACAGTCCTTCGGTGGAGATGTGGAATAGTCGCGCAAATTCTGTTACGAAGAAATCGTAGTACTTGAATAAGGCTAAAATGCCTACATTGAGTATGATATTCAGCCACATCCACAACTTGGCTTTTTGTTTTTTCCCCTGCCTCTTAATGAGCAAACCGCTACCCCACGAACAAAAAGAAGTTAAAGCAATGAGTAACAGAAAACGCCAGTCCCACCAACCGTAGAATACATAGCTGGCTGCTATAACAAAGGCATTTTGGATATTCAGTTGCCACTTGGATTTTCTGATGATATAGTCGAAGACAAACCAATAGAGTAAAAAAACTATCGGTAGAAACAACGCGAACTGAATAGAATGGAAGAGCATATTTGTCTTGGCTTACGATTGCAAAATTAGGTCTTTTTATGAAGATTCTGTCTTTTTTATTTTCAATTCAACAAAAAACCGTATTTTCGCCCATTCAAAATAGATTTTATTATGAATACTTATTCCATAGGAATCGACATTGGCGGCACCAACACCGACATTGGGCTGGTGCGCGACGACGGCCGTGTGATGGCCAAGAAAAACCTCCCTACCAACAAGTATTTTGATGCCGACATCTATGTCTCCGACATGTGCGACCAAATCAAGGCGCTGATGAAGGAAAACAATATTGATGCCATCGAAGGCATCGGCATCGCAGCACCCGTGGGCAACTACTACACGGGCTGCATCGAGAACGCCTCGAACCTGAATTTCAAAGGGGTCATTGATTTGGTGCGAATGGTCAAATCATATATCGACGTGCCAGTGGTGGTCTCCAACGACGCCAACGCTGCGGCCTACGGCGAGCTTGTGTATGGCGGTGCCAAAGGCATGAAGCATTTCATCATGTTCACCCTCGGCACGGGTGTGGGCAGTGGTGTAGTGGTCGATGGCAAGCTGGTGTTGGGCAAGACTGGCGGCGCGGGCGAACTGGGCCATGCCATCTTGATTCCCGAAGGGCGTCAATGCGGCTGTGGCAACAAAGGTTGCCTTGAGACGTATACCTCAGCGAGAGGTATCGTTCAAACGGCAAAGGAACTCATCGAAAGTACGCCCGAATACGATGGTGCACTTCGCAAAGTCGCTCCCGAGGAACTCACCAGCAAGATGGTGGGCGATGCGGCCAAATACGGTGACCCGTTGGCCATCAAGGTGTTTGAAAAAACGGGTTATCTGTTAGGTATCGCCATGGCCAATGCCGTGACCTTCAGCGGCCCCGAGGCTGTCTTCCTGTTTGGCGGTCCCGTGAAGGCTGGCGATGTGTTGCTCGACCCCGTACGCAAGTCGTTTGAAGAGCATCTCTGCTTCATCTTCAAGGACAGCGTTGAAGTCCACGTCTCCGAGCTGCCCGACAACGACGCGGCCATCCTCGGTGCTGCGGCTTTGACGAAGGCGTAGTGTAAAGGAAGCAAATCTACACAAATCTATCGTAAATATTTCGATTATGTTTTAGACAAAAAAATGGCGCTTTTGGGCGGCATTCATCGTATTTGGTGATTATTCCTTCAACACCTTACGCACACACTTGCGTCCTTCTTCATCGGTGACGTTGACGAAATAGATGCCTGCGGGCAGCGCAGTCATATCGATGTGGAGTTCGTTGCCCTTGCCTTGAATGCTGAGCACCAGTTGTCCGAGTGTATTGATTACCTCGGCCTGTCGTAGGTCTTCTCCTATAATAGAAACAAAAGCTTTGGTTGGGTTAGGATGGACTATAGCGAAAGCAGAAGATTCTCCGTTTTCCTCTATGCCAGTGAGGTCTGTTTGGCCCCACATCAGAGGATAGTCGGGAATGGTACAGTAGGCATATTTGTCAAAGGACACATATTGTAGTATTTGAAACCATCCATAATAATAGTGTTCCCCTACTTTGTGGCGCACTGCCCATTTTAGAGATGAACCATACGGATCATATCCACCAGGTGGAAGCACATAGGGATGGGTAACCCATAATTCTTCAATTTCAGAAATAGCAGGATAAGGAGGTATGGTGTCATTGTCTTTCATCGGGTGAATTTCCCAACTTTCAGCAGTTACTAATGTTTGCATAGTCGCTGCACTATTTAATACCCAATAAAACAAGAGGTCTCGGGTTCCATCTTGATCAAAATCAATCCATAAAGTGTCGAAGCTGCCGTGAGCAATCCAATCGGGTTCAAAGTCCACATAGATGATTTCGCCTTGCTGGGCTTTGCCGCAAATATACAAGATGATTAATGCGAAAAATGTTATTGCCTTTTTCATAGTGTTTGTATTTTTATGGTTAGTGTTCTTGTTTGTTGCAAAACTACGTCTTTCATCGCTTTGTAGTTTAAAAGATGATGCAAAAGTAGGCTTCTTGTGAAGCGTTGTCAATCCCTTCGACCGCCTTGTCTATCAATTAGCAATGAATGAATTATATAAATGCTTGGATTTCAACTATTAAGAAACTGCATCATCCCTCATTGTCTATGGGGTTGTCTATGGTTTTTTCGCTTCCCGAGCAAAAAAGCATAACGCCAAATGATAGTTTGCATAGGCAATGGCCATTGTCGAAAACCGTCCACCAGAGCTGGATATTCCATCTTCCCCTTTCTCGTTTTCCGTTCCGGCCACACCGCTGGCATGGCACAATGCTCCCGAAAGGGTAAAGCAGAGCATCAGAACCAATGTTGTTACTTTTTTCATCGCTTAATAGTTTTAGTGTTAGCGATGCAAAAGTAGGGCGGCTTGGTTACTATAGTCAAGAAAAAGATGGTACGAAAAGGTACGAAGAATTATTGTAATATCTTGATTTATAAATAATTAATTATTCATCAAGCATATTACGAAGGGCATGGTAAAGGCTGTCATTTGCCCCGATAATGCGGCTTATTTTTCTACTCCGGTCACAAACTGTGGTATATGCCCGCTGCATCAAGGCGGAAATATCAGCTTCATTCAGGCCCAGCAGGACAAGATAACAACAATCCATATCGTTATCGGTCAATTTTGGATATTGCCTACGAATATGCGAAACAAACCGTGGCAGATGCTTTTGAACGGCATTGCGCAAATCCAAAAGTTGTTCTTTGCTGAGCGCATCGTCCTTGTAAATCAAGTAGTCCATCTTCGACTTGAACTGCTGTTTGTGAGCGATTCCAACAATGTGTTTGCAGATGGGGTCATTAATGAATGCCGCATAGTCATTGGATGCGGCTGATTCGTATAGGGCATTTTTTGACAAAGACTGCTCCAATTGTTTTGACATGTCGCGCAGTTCCTCATTGCTTCGCTTCAAGCGACCCGAGAGGGCGGCCTGCTGCATCTTATGGGCCTGCCGCTCGGTCTCTATTTCCTCTTGGTGGCGTTTTTCCTTGTCTTCAAGTGCTTTTTCTGCATTTTCCTGCTGCTGCCGCATTTCTTTTTCATGCTGTATTTCTTTCTCTTCAAGCAATCTATCTGCTTCGGTCTGCTGCTTTTTCAATAGTCTTCCCCTTCTCAGTTTCGCTATGACAATAATAAGCAAAGCAAATAATACGGCCAAGGGAACGAGTATCTTCACTACTTTTAGAACCGAACTTTTACGCTCTTTCTCAACTTGTATTTCTTTCTTTTTATCTAAGTAATTCTGAAACAGCTTGTTGAGTTCCGACACAAAAGCCTTGTTCTCCGCATCCGATTTCTTATGATTGGCTAAAAACTGAACACAAGTGTCAGTTTTTTCTTTTTGTCCCGAACGGTCATAAATGGTACGCAAAAACTCGGCAGCACGAATTTTTGAAATCGTATCCTCGCTTTTTTCAAATACTATTTCCAAATAATACAGCGCAGAATCATATTGACCGTCTTCAAAATATATATCTCCCATTGTTAAATAGCGGGCAAGCCTTTCATTCTCATCATTTGTTTGCCTAACGATGTCGTTCAAATCCCTCATTGCCGATTGGGCATCATGGCTCATCTGATAAGAAAGAAGAGCCTTGCTGGATATTATATTTCTATATGTCAAATTGTTAGTATTTGGCAATGCTTCCATCGCTTTTTTGTAGTAGAGCATGGCCGTATCCTTCTCACCTATCATATCATATTGTATTCCTATCATATTTAATATGCGTGAGACACCTGTAGGAGAAGTTGGTGCTTTCAAATAAAATGAGAGTGCATCGTTATAGCAAATGATTGAAGGCTCCATCATATATTGTAAAGAGAACATATCCCCAAGTCGGTTGTAGGTATAAGTCATAAACCTCGCCTTTTTCCCCACTAGGTCTTTCTCATCAAAACGGCTTTCCATCAGTTCCAAGGCCTTCAGGTATTCTGCACAGGCGGGCACGAGGCTGTCGTTTTCGTAGTAGCCAACGCCGTTGATGTAGTGGGCGCGGGCGTTTAAGAATACGATGTTGTCGTTTCGTGTCAGGGATAGCGGGTCCGTGCCCGCTATGAGGCGTTTGGGAGAAGGTGTGTCGTTCAGGGTGAAGGTTAGGCTGTCAAAATAACGAACGGCCTGCAACAAGGCGGGGCGGTTGGTTTGGGCGTAATCGTTTTTGTACAGCAATTCTGCCAACAGGAGGTGGGCGTAATGGCGGTTGAATGCCACGTTTGTATAGACGTAGCGTGCTACGTCTTCCGAATTGCCGTTATGGTTTTCAGGATAGACGTTGCACGCAACGTCTCTACAGGTGTCGAAATAGGGTATCAGGCATGCCAAGGCACTGTCGGGCTGGTGCCACATTAGGCTGTCGATGGCGGACAATTCGGGGGATGCAATGATTGGGGGTAGAGACGTGGCGCGCCGCGTCTCTACAGGGTCGGTATCAGGTCGGGCGCAGGCCGCCATGACCAGCAAAACAGATAATCCTATGATGAAATGCCTTGTTCTCATGCCGCAAATTTAGGAAAACTTTTGCGGTTTTCCATAAAATGCGTAATTTTGTCCCATCAACACAAAAGAACACCTATGAAAAAGTTGTCCCTTCTCATTATTTTGATGGCCTTGACGTTCGGCCTGACGGCTCAGTCCAAGATTTCATTAAGACCCAAACACGGCGGCAACCCCCACGGGAACACCTCGTTGACGGTGACCTCACCCCGTAACCAAAGCTATCGTTTCTGGCTCTATGTCGACGACGTGCTGCAAAACGAACAGTCTGCCCGTTCCATCTGCGTCCGCAATCTCGAGGAAGACAGCTATTATATCCGCGTGGAACTCGACAATGCCATGCAAAACTGTGTGGGCCAATTCGTCGACCTTAGGCAGTCGCAAACATTGGCCATCGTCCATTCAGGCAAATGGTATGGCTTGGAGACTACCGATGCCCATGTCCGTCCCGAACTGACCATGGACTTGATTACGGCTCCAAACGAGCCTTCGGTTGTGCCACCCATGCCGCCCGTGCCCCCAACGCCATACGCCATGAGTCCTCGGGATTATGAGGAGGCCTGCCAACTGATTTCCAAGGAATCGTTCGACAGTTCGAAACTGACGGTGGCCGAGCAGGTCGTATCGGCTAATCCGGTAACGGCAAATCAGATTCTCGGTATTTGCAAGCTGCTCTCCTTCGAGAGCAATAAGCTATCCTTTGCCAAGTTTGCCTATACCTATTGCGTAGACAAAAACAAGTATTATCTCCTCAACGAGGCCTTCTCCTACGAATCCTCGAAGCGCGAACTGAACGAGTTTATCAAGGGCCTTTAATCCCCTTTATTCTTCATAAATCACGTGAAGCAACACATTGCCAACCATCCCAAGGGTGGTCTTGTCGATGTTCTCGAGGTTGTCGCTCAAGGTGTGCCACACCTCTGGAAAACATTCGTTGCTGCTGTTGGGTTGTAAGTCGATAATGTCGATGGTAGGAATGCCAGCTATCTCGTTCATCGGGATGTGGTCATCGCTGATGGCCGTGCCCATTTCGTTGGAGAAGAAAGGCCTATAGCCCAA
>JAEEGH010007649.1_pt1 | contig 25885 bp, 63 predicted proteins | sample 9134181 | NCBI WGS metagenome assembly JAEEGH01 (sample SAMN16246544, study PRJNA631951) | gut metagenome | biome: gut microbiome; feature: rumen; material: DP-attached | host: Bos | place: Iran: Karaj | collected 2018-10
GCATTTTGTGCAGTATCTTTGATTTTCACCTGGCATAGCTCATCATCCTCCTCTATTTTATTTCTTTTTGTTCCTACAATCTTTACAAATACTATAAAATCCATCTTTGCTTGTCTTATTCTTACTAAAATATCTATTATGAGCTAACTTAGTTTGACCACATCGGCTACATTTCTTATATTGACCCTTCTTTTTGTTTAAATAATACCATTGAAGATATTCATGTTCAGCCTATGAAGCTATAAGTTTAGGAATTTTATTTCTCCAAAGAGACGAAATATATTCTAAGCTATGTCTGATGCCGAATTCCTCGTCTAAAAGCTCCTAAATCTCAATGTTTTGGCGCCCATCTATCTTATAAAGCACTATTTTTTCATAGAGAGGATAATCTTTAAGGGCCCGGCCGCATAATCCATCAAAATCATACATTAAATAGTATGTGTCTCCTTCAAAATTACCATAACTATCCTACTTTAAACGTGAATAATTGTTTAAAATAGCTGAACAAACTTTCCAATCTAATAATGAAACTCCTTTTGGAATAGGAAAACCATCTTCATCAAACTCGCAAGTAGTATCTTCGAACTTAATTATATTTTTTGTGCGAGTTAAAATATTGAAACGTATTGGTTTACGATAAGCTTCTTTTATTATATATTGGTCTTTCCGCATTTCTATTAAAGCTTTCTTAATTAAAAAGGCGTTGCGGCCTTCTGCTTTCTTTAAACGCTTTTCCCAAATTAATATTGTATCCCGCAACTGCCGCAATGGAGGTATTTCTTCTAAATCTTTTTTTGTTATCGTTACTTTTGGTTGAAATATTGTATTTTTATTTTCTGTGATTAAACCATAAATTCCATCTTCGCCATTTTCAAGTTGAGAGACCAATCCTTCAAAAGAAGTTTCTCTTTTATTTACAGTGCACATCCTATTCTCGGTGAGAATTTTTTTCTCCTTTTTCTCCTATTTCTCCATACAAAGGATTAAATAGTCGGCTAAAATTTCAAGATACTTTTCATTAGGTTCTGGAGTCTCTTCTAAAATTTTATTAACCAATTCTAATCGTTCTTGTGGAGTATTTAAAGTATAATCGAGTTTAATCATTCTGATTTTGCACCTCCAGTTTGTATTATAGCAGATTTTTTTCCAAAAGTCAAGTAAAAAGTAAAAGAAATTTAAAATTTTCCAAGAGAAGAAAAGAAAAAGAGCGGCGAGCAGCTAAATAAGGGTGGCGGAGACGAGAACTAAATGGGTGCATAAGAAAAAATTTTTAAATTGCAGAATTACGAATGGGTGTTTCGTTTTACTGAAACGAGAAACATTTTGGTGAGTGTAGTGTCCAGAGCGAAACGTTTCACTCATCGAAAAAAAATTTTTTCCCGAAAACACACCCCCCATCTATTGTTGCCCTTTTCGGGGATTTGGCGACTATCCAAATACCCACCCCCATGAACCCCTCCCCCTATTAGCTGTTGTCGGCTCGGGCATGGACGCCAGAGCCGTAGTTTTAACAAATACACCGCTCACCAAATAAGGCAACGCAAGCCGAGCAAAAGTGACCAGCTTCTCACATCCCGTAATTGTACGAAAAAAAATACACACAAACCTCTTGACAAGTAACCCGGTCTGTGTTATACTACACATAGAAAAAGAAAGGAGTACACAATAATGAAGAGAGTAGTAAGAGCAACAATCATCACCATCGCAGTAGTAGTCACACTGTTAGTCATCGGCAGAGTAGGATACTGGGAAACACATTACAATCGTGAAGGGATTGTCACTGATGTAACCAACGAGGTAATTACCATCACAGACACCACAGGCAACGAGTGGGCAATGAAGGGCGAGCCGCTGACCGTAGGCGACAGGGTAACACTGCGCATGCACACACAAGGCACAGACAACACCATCACTGACGACACGATAGTAAGTGTAAGAGTAAGGCATTAACACTATACTAGTAGTAGTATAATAGTACAAACATACACAGATTGTACAAAAAAAGTACACACAAAGATGTTGACAAGACCGGGCTAATGTGTTATAGTATACACAGATAAGAGAGATACACAAACACACAGTAAAGGAGAACAAGACAATGATGAACATTAAAGAATACTTCAACAACCTGTACAACAACACAACCACCACAGAAGAGTGGGAAGCAGTAATGGAATACGAAGAAGCAACCTACGAAATGTTCGAGGAAGGTACTGAGGAAGAAGTAGAGCTGTGGGCACAGCAGTGCAACGTAGACCTGCAGGCTACTAAGATAGTGCTTGGCACACCAGAGCTGGTCACCACTCTGTGGGTGTGGGACATGTGTGGTGAGTGATACATCACCACACTTACACACACTAAGTAGTAAACAATGGTGTGTGTGAGACAGCACAGCAACAGTAGTAGAGAAGCACTACACACACTACACTAACACAGTAGCAAGAGACACAAGATTGTATAAATAAAGTACAATACAAAAGGTTGACAAAGTGACCGGCTTGTGTTACTATAATAACAGAAAGAGAGAAACAGATAAAACAAAAAAGAAAAGGAGATGAAAACAATGGCTAAAATCGAAACAGTAAAAAAAGAAGTAAAAAAAACAAATGCACGTAAACGTACACCGAAGAAAGAAATGTCCTGCAAGGCATGGCTGTACAACGACAGTGGAAGCGCTAACTGCTACGCATCGTCAATGAGTGACATCATGGACGCATACTATGAGTCAAGGAGTTATGATTATTATTAAAAAAGACTTGACAAATAAAAAAAATTATGATACTATAATTATAGAAAAGAAATAGATAGGAGGTAACTAATAATGAGATACTTAATGATTTACGGAAACTTTGATGCAGTAGTTAATTCCTATGAAGAAGGATACGACCTTCTCGTTTCGACCTTCGGATACTATGATGGACATGAAGTATTCTTTGAAGAATACGATGAAAATGAAGATGAATTTTAAAGAACCCTTAGGGGTTCTTTTTCGTCGGCGCGTCCTTGGCCGGGGCGCGCCGCATTTGACTTAAGACAGATCCACTAAAAAAAATTTTTAAAAAATTTTTAAAAAAACGCTTGACAAATTATCCCGGAAATGCTACAATACAATCAGAAAGAGAGAGATAAAGGAGATAAAAGAAATGAGAAAAATCTACGAATTAACCTACATCAACACAGAAAACAAAATCGCAAGAGAAAACTTCAACACCAAAGAAGAAGCAATCGTTCGCAAAGACGAAGTGAAAAGACTGTGGGAAAGCAGTGACCTTTACAAAAAAGTTTCTTACTACGCAATGGTTAGTGCAGTAATGGTAAGATAAAAAAAAATAAAAAAAATTAAAAAAAAGTCTTGACAAAATCCGGACTAGATGATACAATAAACACAGAAAGAGAGAAAGAGAGGAAACAAAAATGAAGGAAATGAACATCAACATCAAAATCGATGAAATGGGATACAACAAAGAGGAACAGAAATACCTGCTGAATGTAATGGGAATCTTGGCACTTGTTGGTGCTGAATGCCCAATCAGCAACAATGAAGAACTCAAAGCTTGGTGCGATGAAACGCTCGCAAACGAAAAAGCAAGAGTTGAAAAAGAAGAAGAGAAAAAACGTCGCAAGGCTGAAAGAGAAAAAGAAAAAGCCGAAGCTGAAGGACTGTCTGTTGAAGAATACAGAAAAGCAAAAAACCACAGAGCACATGTGAAACGTGTAGAAAACGAAATCGCAAAACTTGAAAAAGAACTTGCAAAAAAGAAAAATTATCTTAAAAAATTAAAAAATAACGCTTGACAAATAAAAAATAAGTGCTATAATAAAGAAAAAAAGGAGATAAACAAATGGAAAACATCATCACAATCAACAACAAACCTAATTACGCAGAAGACTACGAATTTATTGTAGCAAGATACGTTGACGGTGAGTACTGGTTCTATGGGGCTTACTCAGACGGATTTAAAGCTGACAATGTAGCAAGTGAAATTGGTGAAGCGGTTGTTTTTCACAACGTAAGAATCCAGGGAAAGAAAAAATAAAATTTTCCTATTGACAAATTAAAAAATAAATGTTATAATAATTATAGAAAATAAAGAAAGAGAGGAAACAAAAATGACGAGATTAACATTCACAGTTGGAACAAACGAATTTACAACAATGAAAGAAGCTAACGAGTTTCGCAACACACTTATTAAAAACAACGATAACAGCGAGTGGGGCATCCCAAAAGTAGAACAGAAATACAACGAAATCGGGATTGAGCCTCACGGAGTTTCCAAATACGAAGAATTCACCAATCCTAAACTGAAAGTAAGAGCCTAAGGGCTCTTATTTTTTTGTCAGCCGCGCGTCCTGGGCCGGGCCGCGCGGTTTTTTGTTGTTGTGCTGATGTAGAAAAAAATTTTTTAAAAAACTTGCAAAAAAGTGCTTGACACCGGCTCCCAAAAGTGCTATAATTCCAATAGAAAGAAAGAGAGAGGTAAATAAAATGATTAACATCAGAACACTTAGAAAAATTGAAGAAGATGGCGGGCTGACACTGAAGAACGGCAAAATCGTAGAATTTAAAAGTGGCTATCAGGTCGCAACTGAAGGTGTAGAAATTACAGACATCAACAAAGTGCGGGAAGCCATTAAAAAGTTCGGCGGGAACTGCGGTCTTTGGTTAAGTGGTGGTATTTGGTACATTGACAAAAGCCACAGAGTAAACACAAAGAAAGAAGCATTGGAAATTGGCAGAGCATGCAACCAGATTTCAGTACTTAAGTGGGCAGATAAAAGTTTGGTGTATTGCTAAAAAAAATAAAAAAAGTATTGACAAAAAATAAAAACTATGATAGTATAATTACAGAAAGAGAAAGAAAGAGAGGAAATAAAAAAATGTTAGTAGCACTGTTAGTATTAGAAATCTTAATCGGAGCAATTCTTCTTTTTGGATTAATTGGATTAGTTGGTAGTGAAATAATTGTTAATCACAACATTAAAAAGTATGGTGCTTGGTGGGGAAGAATGCCAAGATGGTTGGAAAAAATTGTTGACTTCTTCGTAATTTAAAAAAAATAAAAAAAGTATTGACAAATAGTCCGGCTTGTGGTATAGTATAGACAGAAAGAAAAGAAAAGGAGAATAAAACAATGACAGTTAAAGCTTACGCAATCGCAACAAAAACCGCTTCTGAATTATTCAGAGTAACCGAAGGCAAAGAGTACCCAGTACTGAAAATTAACTACACAAAATTAAATTCTGAAGGATTAATTACAATCATTACAGACAACGGAAATCTGTTAAGAGTAAGTGCAAATTATTTTAAATTTATTGCAAAATAATACTTGACAAAAAACAAAAACTATGATAGTATAATTACAGAAAGAGAAAGGAGAATAAAAAAATGAAATACATCATCAGCACAATTGGAAAAGACCTTGTAACAGTAACAGATAAAGAACTTGCAGAAAAATTCTTCGAGCAGAATAAAGAAAAATACAGCTACTTAAAACTCTCCGAGGAAATCACAAACCCTTATCCGCACAATGGAAAATACACAGTAAGAAAAAGCGTTGCAATTTCTTACAGGTAGAAAGAAGAGGAGCAATCCTCTTTTTTTTTATGAGCCGGCCGCGCACCATCGGCGCGACCGGTTTTTATTATACCACGGATCTGCCACTTTTGTCAAGAGGAAAAATTGTATTTTTTTAATACACAAAAAATCCCAAAACCGGGGTTGACAAATCCAGTTGCGTAGTGTATAATTCAGACATAAGATAAAGAAAGAGAGGAAATAAAAATGTACGAACACACGATTTTTGAGGAAATGAAGTTTGAAGTAGAAGAAAACAATCACCGCTTTACTAAAGGATTAAAAGAATCACTTGAGAACAAAACTTTTCGTCAAGTAATGGAAATCCTTAAAGTAGAAGCACATTGCCCAATCGCTAAGATTGTTATTGAGCGTTCTATCAACAACTGGGTAAAGGAAATTCGTGTAAATGGTTGCCATTCATTTATGTGGATTCGCTTTGACAAACACACTCGCAAAGTAAAATCTGTCTGGTAAAAAAAATACTTGACAAATAAAAAATAAATGTTATAATAAAGAAAAAAGAGAGAGGTAAAATAAAATGGAAGAAAGAAAAGATTTTCTGACAGAAGAAGAAGAAAACGAATTATTTATAGTAATTAGTGAAATGAAAAAAAGAGATAAAGAAAGAGAGGGAAATAAAAATGTATAAAACAGTTTGGTTTATTAATGACGGAGAGTTTAGAACAGAATTTACCTATTATCATTTTGGCAAAGAACCTAAATTTCCAACTTGGTACATGCAAAAAGGAATTGTTTACGAAATTGAAATGACATGGAATTTGAAACTTGTATGCACTCCTAAAATATTTTTTAAATGCTTGTTCCACGAGTATGTAATCCATTAAAAAATTTTTTAAAAAAGTATTGACAAATCAACACAACTATGTTATACTTAAACCATCAAAAGAGAAAGAGAGGAAATAAAAAAATGACAACTAACGAAATGATTAAATACGATCAGATGGTAGAATACGGAATCGCAACCGTCGAGGAACTAAACCTCGCAAGAAACCTTGTAAGCGGCTCATGGAATGAAGTCCTCGACAGCGTGTGCTACGTGCGGACAGGATACAAAACTTGGGAACAGTATCTCGAATGCGAAATGGAGGAGGAATAATCCTCCTTTTTTTTGTTGGCGCGCCGCTCACCAACGTGGCCGGCGCGAAATTCCATTATACCACCAGCCGCACTTTTTGTCAAGTCTTTTTTGTGTATAAAATAAATACAAAAAAATCCTAAAATTTCCGGTATAAAACGCTTGACATTTTGCCGACCTTGTGCTATTATAATTACAGAAAGAGAAAGAAAGGAATTTACAAAAATGAGAAAAATTTGGTTCGACATGGATGGAACAATCGCAGACCTTTACGGAGTAGAAAACTGGTTAGAAATGCTTGTAAATGGTAACGCTACACCTTACGCAATCGCTAAAGGAATTGTAAATCTTTCCTTACTCGCTCGGTTAATGAACAAAGCACAGAGAAACGGTTATGAAATTTGTATCGTTTCCGCTCTCGCAAAGGATAGCACCGCAGAGTATGATGAAGAAGTCAAGACCGCAAAAATCGGTTGGTTAAGAAAGCACTTAAAGAGTGTAAACTTCAATGAAATCCGTTTCGTGCCTTACTGGTTTGTAAAGAATGGTGTAAACACTGGAAACGACATTCTGTTCGATGATGAAGAAAGACACCTCACCGCTTGGACTGGTGAAGCAATCAATGCCAACAGAATGATTGAAACGCTGAAAGTTTTAACCGCTTAAAAAAATAGTTGACAAATAATAAAAAATGTGTTATTATTTTTATAGAAAAAAGAAAGAGAGGAAAAAGTTATGATGATTACTGTAAAAATGGTTTGCCCAATGTGCGGAAATGAGCACGAGGTTGTTTGCGATTCTGTCGGCTATAATGAGTGGATTCTCGGAGAGCTGATTCAGAACACTTCTCTGTTCACGACTCTCACCGATGTGCAGAGAGAACAGTTAATCACTGACCTCTGCCCTGAGTGCATCGAGGAGATGTATTCCTCTTGTGACGATGAGGACGAGGACTGGGAAGAGCCTTGGAACCTCGACGAAGGTTTTGACCCTTACATGGGTGAATACACTTGGGACTGCTAAAGCAGTCCTTTTTTTTATGGGCGGCGCGCCATCGGACCTGGCGCGCCGAAATTTTATTATAACACCTCGCCAGCTTTTTGTCAAGGAAAAAATACAACAAAAATAACCAAAAATAATTCCCAAATTTTGTGCATTCCGTCAATAGATTTCCGGGCTTCCGTGTGATACAATACAGACAAGTTAAGGGAAGGAGGAACCCGCCAATGTTCGAAATGGAAATCATCGCACTCGCAAACGCACCAATCGAGGTGTTGCTCGACCTCGCAGAAGCTGAGGAAGAGTAAAAAAAAATAGTTGACAAATCCGACCCTTTGTGGTATGATTTATACAGGTCAGGGGGAGCAGAACCCAAGCGGAAGGTCACAAGATAGACCGCATAAGACTCCATCGGTCGCCGAGCGACTCCCAACCACCGCCTGCCGAAGTCCTACTAGGCGGTATACAAATGTGAGGCAACATGCGGGGACGCTCTGGAACCCCCAGGCTGGTAGGATGGAGCGTAACGTAAAGGTCAAAGGCAATACCGAGGCAACGTAACAGCCTAAAAGCCCCGTGGTGACTGTCGGTATTCAGCCACGTTAAAAGAATGATAAAGAGGACCGAACGCTTGAACGTTGTGGGTGCTACGGATGGGAGCGAATCCCGATAACCCTCAGCTTACACTAACACAGTGTAAGCTTTTTTTATGAGTCGGCCGCGGACCAGCGCCACGGCCGAAATTTTATTATACCACGCCGCCGCAAATTTGTCAAGCGAAAGTTTCGCAAAACCGAGCCGTTGGTTTTGCCTAAAAGTCAAGACCCCCGCACTTTAACGCGTTAAAGCGTTACGCACTGAAGCACTAAAGACTTTCACACACTAAAGCGTTACGGTGTAAAGTGTTAAAGTAAAAAAATGCACAAACCGGACGGCAAAATTTTATGCAATTTTTTTTGCAATTTCCCCTTGCCAAAAAACTACACTTGTAGTATAATACAGACAGATTCAAGAAAGGGGAAACAAAAAAAAAATGACTAACACAATAATTTTTAATTCACTCATTGAGGACTATAACAAACACTCGTTCACCCACGAATACGTGTTCGGTTTTACTTACAAGGGAGTTGTCTATGCCGTAAAGGACACGAACAAATGTTTGCCATACGTTTTAACACTTGACAAAGCAAGCAGGGGAGCGGGATATGCGTTAAGGTTTAAGCCAAACACAGAACAGAAAGTATATCTGTTGGCAAAGGGAGCAAAAGCAATATGCTCTGTGGAGTTGTTCAAAAGCATGGTGGAAGAAAGCAGATATAACAATGGTGAGATATTCGAGAAAATTATCACCGAAATGGTCGGACAGACTTGGGTAAAGGACAACATTCCATTCTATATGGACGGCGATGTTACAGTAAATGGCGTTGCTTATCAGATTAAATTTGAAAAGGCAACATTCACAAACGAAAAGCAGATGATGAAATTGAATATGAGGGGTTGACAAACCCAACCCCTTGTGATATAATAACCATAGAAAAAGAGAAAGCGAGGTAAACAAAATGAAAAACTTCTTCAATATTACAGATACTTATAAATTCGAATGGAACGACCTGCGTGCAGGAATTACAATCTTAAATGTAGTGCTTGTTATGATTTTCGGTCTGTCAATTTCTTGGTTTGGTCTTGCAGTTGCAATTTTCGGACTTATCAAAGACTTCACAGGTGACCGCAGAATTAACGGAATCTTAATGCACTTGTCAAGCGTAGCACTCAATATTTACTTCTTAATCTTGCTCTATTCGGGGGTATAATTATGAAAAATAAATTTTATACAATTCTTTTAGTTTCTGTGGCTCTTTTGGCTATCGTCGGAATGTACTTTGCGGGAATCCGCAAAACTTCCGCCACAGTCTACAGTATTACAGACAACATTGTAATCTTCGAAGATGAAACGGGCAACCTCTGGGCGTGGAATGACCCAAGAGAAGAAATAAAAAGAACAGATAATGTAATACTTTACATTAATGATAAAACCACAGATTTCTTTGAAGATGATGAAATTGTTAGAATAAAGAAAATTGGTGAATAGGCGGGAACCCCGCTTTTTCGCCCGGGCAGATCGTTAAAAAAATAACAATGGATTGACAAATAATAATTATTGTGTTATACTTTAGATACATTAAAGAAAGAGGTAAAAAAAATGTTAATTGACTATGAAAGAGATGTAGATTTAATGCTTGATAGAAGCCTGCGGATTTTAGTAAAACTTACTCCTGAATGCGGACGGTGTAAATTAAGAGATGCTAATAATGTTTGTTTCTTTGCAAGTATGTGCCTTTTGGACGATGAAGAAAAATTCAAATGTTTTAGAGAAAAAAAGGTTGACAAATAATTAAAAGTGTGTTATACTTTAGATACATTAAGAGAGAGGTGAACACAATGAAAAACAATAAAAAAGAAATCAACAAAGCGATGTTTAAAATGAGTGCGGAAGAGCTCCAGTTATGGCTCTACAACCGCAAAAGAGGTTTTGTAATTGAAAATAAAAAAGGCAGAGGCTCTTACAAACGTAAGGGAAAATACGGAAAAGTATGGGCTTAGGATTTTGATTCGGAAAAAGAATAAATAATTCTTAAAAAAAAGACTTGACTTTTCAAATGAATGTGTTATAATAAAGATACAAAAGAAAAAGATAATAACTGAACAAGTTGATGATAAATGTTTTTGTTCTCATTTTTAAAAATCTCCTTTCAATAAGCGGATGCCCCACTTTGTGAACTCAAGGTGGGGTGTTTGCTCGTCCGGGCGCAAAATTGTATTTTTAAAATATAAATGCCCTCTTGACATTTTCAGTTGAGTATGGTATTATTAAATTACAAAAAAGAAAGGAGATTTTAAAATGAAAGAAATTATTCATGAAGCAATTATACGAAATTTAATAGAATTTATTACATTAGATGATGGCTTAGGAGAATGGGTATTTAATGATGTGGCAGATAAATTCGCTTATACTACAAATGCCTTAGATGTAATTCACGAAATTGACACACAAATAGAAGAAATTAAAAGAAAAGTATTGACATTTTGAACTGAATGTAGTATTATTAAATTACAAAAAAGAAAGGAGATTATTAAAATGGAATTTAAAAACCTTGTTTTAGACAATCAGAGAGGAATACTTTACACAAACATTGAAGATTTAAGAGAGAAAATGCGAGATACTACTTTTTGGAATGATAATGAAAGAGATGATTTTATCAATTTTTTAGATGATAATTACTGCACAGGCGAAACTTTCTTTTGGACTGATGAAGAAAAAGAAGTTGCCATTGAAACTTTTATTTCTTACTTTATTGATAACATTAAACGTGGACTTTTTGACTCTTATGAGTATTTTGAAAAATTAACTATTTTAAAGTATTGACATTTTGAACTAAATGTGCTATACTTAAATCATTAAAAGAGAAAGAAAGGTAATAAAAAATGAGTAATACAGAAAGATTAATTAAAAATGGATATTTAATTTTTCAAATTAATAAAATAAAAATTTTTGGGTTATACAGTAAAAATGTAAAAAATAAAATCAAAAAAGTTTTACATTATTTGCCTTCGAAAATTGTATTGGAATAAAGAAAGAGAGGCGATTAAGATGCCAAATAAAGACCTTGCAGAAATATTACATGTTTATCCTTCTTTACAAGAAGAAGAAAAACTTTTTGATGTAACAGTAGAACGGTTAATAAATCAATTATTAGACAAGGGAAGACTTACTGATAAAATTGTAATTTTTGAACCTCACACACTTCCTTGTGGTGCAGAAGTCACTTCTGTGTGGCGAAACAGTTGTAATGAAGTAATTATTAAAGTAAGAGAAATAAAAGACAAGGAGGAATTTTAAAATGGACGGATATTTTAAACCTTTAGCATTTAACCTTTCAAAATTTCATTTAGATGATTTGGAAGATAATGAATTAAAAATGTTGCGAGATGCTATTGATGCAGAAACTTCAAAACGAAAAGAAGCATTGTGGAATCTTCATTTTCTCTCTATCATTGAAAACATTGAAGAACTTATTGATGAATTCGATAATGAAGAAGAACCTTGTTTACAGGTTGAATGCGATAACTGCGAAAATTATTTCCAAATTACTTGGTATGAATTGAAAGTAATGTTATTGAACTATAATACAATGAATAAAAAGTGAGTTGAATTTTCAACTCACTTTTTTCAAACCAACTTTTGGGCCGCCCGCGCACGGCCCGCCGGGCGCGGTGATCCATTATACCACAGCCCAGCACTTTTGTCAAGTAAAAAATTCAACAAAATTTTTGTGCAATTTTTTCCCAAAAACTACTTGCTATTTTTCTTTAGTTGTGCTATACTACAATTGTCAAGGGGAGAGAAAGGTAACCCAAGGCGAGCCTTAATGGGTAAGGGGTTCAACTCCCCGTGAGGACGCTCACAACCACGAAACTTTTTAAAGCATTTGGGCAGATAAAAAAGTTGTGATAAACCCCTTGACAAATAAAACCAAGTATGTTATAATACATACAACAAGGGAAAGAGTAACGCGTAGGGGTGCAAATCCCCTTGAAGAAATTCTAGATAAATTCTTCTAAAAGTACCTTGAATGTGCCTTGTAGTTTATGTGGTAAAAACGTCGTCGGACATGTGGGTTCAACTCCCACCAAGGCAATTTAAAAAAAGTTTAAAAAAACTATTGACAAATTCAAAAATGTATGTTATAATACAAATACAGTTGAGAGAGATACAAAATCTTGACAACAAAAAAAATTAAAAAAGGTATTGACAAATTAAAAAAAATTTGTTATAATACAATTACAAAAGAAAACAAAATAAATTTTTTAAGAAAGAGGTGTTTACTATGACAAAGAAAATGACAAAACGTGAAATGTATGAGCAGATTAAGGCTAACTATGCGCTGACAGAGGAAGAGGTTGCTTTTATCGACCACGAACTCGAACTGTTAGCAAAGAAAAATGCTTCCACAGGTGAGCGCAAACCTACTGCTACACAGAAAGCAAATGAGGGTGTAAAGGACGCTATCGTTGATGTCCTTGTTGCCAACGGTGAGCAGATGACAGTTTCTGAAATTGTCAAGGTCATTGACGGTGACTACACCAATCAGAAAATTTCTGCTTTACTTCGTCAGTTAATCGCAGACGGTAAAGTTGAAAAGGTAGTCGATAAGAGAAAATCTTTCTTTAAGGTTGCCTAATCAATAGGGGGGAGTTTCCCTCCCCCCTTTAATTTTAAAGGGGGTATTAATGAAAGATAATGACAAAATTGATATTTTAGTTGACAAACTGGGCTGTAGTATTGAAGAGGCGAAACAAATAATCGAAGATGATTATGCTATAGACCACAACGAAAAATTATTTGAGTTAACCGCCGAACAAAAAAAGGTAGCAAAAGAAATGACAAGAGTAGACAGCGAAAAGCAGAAGAAAAAGAATCAAGGTGTTTCCAAGAGTAGAAGTAAAAAAGTAGACGATGATAAGGTTCTTCTTGTGAACGCAATCCTCGACAAATTGAATGAAGTTGCCACAGATGTGAAAGCAACACACGAGGGTCGGGAGTACACTTGTCAATTCAATAATAAGAAATTTAAAATTTCTATCAGTCAGCCGAGGTCTTAACCTTGGCTGATTTTTTTTACTTTCACACTTTAACACTGTGAACTTTAACGCTTTAACGCGTGAAAGCGGCCCGGGCGCATGTATTAAAAAAATACATTGACAAATAGGCGGAAATGTGGTATTATAAACACAGAAAAGGAAAGGAGATAATAATAATGACCGCAGAAAAAATTAAAACAAAATTTTCTTGGAGTGACAGAGAAAACGAAGATACAATTAGTCCTTGCGATTGGTGTAGAGCAGACGAGTGGGCTTGTTGTGATGATGGTGCTACATCTTCCGCTTGTAACCATTGCGATTATAACATTATTCTTTACTGTTTAAATCATAATGAAGATTAAAAGGGGGGTAATAACAATGAAAAAGTTAACTAAAATTGAAAGAATTGTTCTTGCTAAAGTGTTTATAAATCTTTGCGAATGCGGTATGTTTGTTGGCAAGTATGACGCAAAGAACGGAAACAAAGATTTCATGTATGGTATTCAAACTGTAATGGAGAATTTAGCTTATTCAATTTCAGATAAAGTTTACAATACTTACAATGATGTATTTATAAAAAACATGATAAAAAGTGAAAAAAAAGCACTTGACAAAAAATAGGATTGATGTTATAATACAGATACAATAAAGAAAGAGAGGTAATTAAAATGAAAATTGATGATAAATTCCCATTCTGCCCAACAGGTGATTTTACTTGCCCTTACTATGGCAAATACACAGACCGTTGCATGATGTATAAAGAGGAAGGTGTGCCACCTTTTGAAGAGTGCGACAGTTTCTATGAAGAGGAGGAATAAAAATGGAAATTACTACCCCTAAATCCTATACTGTAAAATTAGAAAAAGAGGAAATAGAAACTATAAATACTTGCATAAATACATTAGAAAAAATATTAGAAGAATTAGATTCTTTTGATTGTCACAGTATGCGTGATATTTTTGGCAAAAAAATTGGCTATTACGACGTCAAGGGAATGATTGATACTTTAGATGGCATTAAACACGTGTATAAAATAAACAAGGAGGTATAAAAATGGAAATTGTAACACCTAACACTTATGTAATAAAATTTGAAGAAAAAGACCACAAAGTAATGGCAAACTGTATAGACTTATTAAGAGAAGTTACGGAAACCATGGAAAGATTAAATTGTGAAATTCTTGATTCTCGTTATGGTAAAATTACACGAGATGAAGTTGAAGAAGTTATAGACACAATTGATGTAATAAGATACGCAGAAATGGTAAAAGAGGCGTAAAAAATGAATTACTTTTTATTTGAAGATTTAGATACAGAAGAAAAATTTACAGTTGGCGCAATGACCAAAGCTATCGCGCACGAAGTCGCATTTGAAAACTTTAAAAGACCTAAATACATTTGCGAGTTAACAGAAGAAGAGGCGGTAACGAGTGGCTTTGATGAATACTGGAGAGAGGACTAAATTAGTCCTCTTTTTTGCGCCCGGGCGCCTTTGTTAAAAAAATAACGATCTGAAAAAAGGTGTTGACAATCCGTCCGTTCTGTGTTATACTTTAGTTACAAAAGAGAAAGAGAGGTAATGAAAAATGAGAATTTGCTTTGACATGGACGGAACGATTGCTAATCTGTATGGTGTAGAAAATTGGTTGGAAATGCTGACTAATCACGATGAAACCCCTTACAGAAATGCAACAACTTTAGTTAGAATGAATAGCCTTGCAAGAATTTTAAACAGGTTACAAAGAGAAGGACACGAAATCGGTATCATCTCTTGGTTAGCAAAAAACAGTAACAAGGATTACGATGAAAGAGTTACAAACGCAAAAAGAGAATGGTTGAAGAAACATTTAGCAAGTGTAAAGTTTGACTTCATTGAAATTGTAAAGTATGGCACAGACAAAAACATTGTAGCAAAAAATGAAAATGACATTCTTTTCGATGATGAAGAAAACAATAGAAAAAATTGGTTAGGAATTGCCTACGATGTAAATGACATTATCGGAACATTAAAGGCAGTAGCATAAAAAAGAAAGAGGTGAAAATAAATGAAATTAAGAAAAACAAAAAAACAGTGTTTAAAAGATAACGATTTTGAAACGGCAGTAGCAAGATACAATAACACAAGTAAAAATTTTAAAAATTATTGGTGGGATTGTGTTGTACAGATTTATAAAAAATGCAAAGAGTTTGCAAAAAAATATTTACTATTTCCAATTGAAAGAGTTGTAAAGTCTTTTAAAGATTTAGGAAAAGGATTGTATTTAATTTACGACATTGAAGTTGATGAAGAAAAAGATAAAAACATTTATTGGGTAAAAGTTGGAATGACTTGCAGTAGCTTTGCAAATAGATTAAGAAGTTATTGCACAGAAAACCCTTCTTTTAAAGTTCTTGCTCTTAAAAGTATGGAAGATGATTTTGAAATTATGGACACAGAAGAAGATTGCCACAGAATTTTAGAATCACTTGCAAAAAGAATTGCAATTAACACAAAAGAATGGTTTGAAGTTGATAAAGAAACTTTTTGCAAAATTAAAGAAGAAAAATTTGCTTTCTTTGGATTGTAAAAAAAGGGTGAAAATTCACCTTTTTTTTATTTAAAAAACACTTGACAAATACCCCCACATGTGTTATAATTGGCGGCCCGCGCACGTCCGGGTGCGCGGGTTTTCCATTATACCATACCCGCCACCTTTTTGTCAAGCATTTTTTCATCGGCAAATTTACCAAAATTTTTCCCGAAACTTTGTGCATTCTGCCACTTGTATTTCTGCTATAATCTGTTATAATTATAATTGTCAAGGGGATAAGGGTTAGAGGTTAGTAAGTCCCACACACAAGAACGCCCACCCCAAAAAAAGAAAAATGTAATAAAAATGTGGATGAAAAATTTTTCAAATTCCCCTTGACAAACAAAACTAAATTTGTTATAATTATAATTGTCAAGGGGAACGGAGAGCGAGCACCACGGTCCTTGCCCAAACCATTGACGAATGGGGTTCTAAAATAAAAAATAAAAAAAGTTTAGAAAACCCCTTGACAAACTCCAAGGAGTATGATACAATAAGGACAGTTAAGAGAGATACAAACTTTCAAAAAAAAATAAAAAAAAGTTAAAAAAACTCTTGACAAGGTAACAAAAAAGTGTTATAATAACAACGTAATAAGAAATAAACAATTTTTAAGAAAGAGGTGTTGATTATGAAGAAACTTACAAAACGTGAAATGTTCGAAGGTCTTAAGGCTAACTACAACCTTACCGCTGATGAAGTCGCTTTCATCGACCACGAGTTAGAACTCCTTGCAAAGAAAAACGCAAGCAAGGGCGAGCGTAAGCCAACGGCTACGCAGAAGGCTAACGAAGGTATTAAGGACGAGATTCTCGCAGTCCTTTCCAATGAAGGTGTGACTGTCACCGAGATTGTCAAGACTCTTGACACTGATTACACCAATCAGAAAATCTCTGCTCTGCTTCGTCAGTTGGTTGCTGATGGCAAGGTTGAGAAAGTCGTTGACAAGAGAAAATCTCTGTTCAAACTGGCGTAAGCCTTGGGAGTTTGGCGGTTCTCTACAAAAACCGCCACCTATCTCTTTAACTCAGTTGGCAGAGTAACTGACTTTTAATCAGTAAGTCGTGGGTTCGAGTCCCACAAGAGATACTTCGAGATTTGGCGACCCGCGTGTTCATCGTAATAAGAAAATAGGGTATAAAGGTTTAGCGATTCCTTATAAAAATCGCTACCCTTGAGAGTGTAGTCCAATGGCAGAACAAAAGGCTGTTAACCTTTCAATGGGGGTTCGACTCCCTCCACTCTCGTTTTACATCGTGAAATATTGTTTGTTGTTTTTCTCCTCTCTTATTTCGGTAGGGCTTCATCGCTTTAGTGCGGTGAAGTCCGCCCGGGCCGCAAAACTGCACAATAAAACAGACTAAACTTTGTGCAATTTGACTATTGATTTTTTTAAAAAAATTTATTATAATTTATTTAGAAATTAAGAAAGAGAGGAAACTAAAATGTGGAAAGAGAATGAAAAACTTTATGAGATTGATGAAATCATTAATGACTTTGTTGCACAGTTTGGTTGTGAGGCTGAACTTGGTGATGAATTTCTTTACTTCGGTAGTGATAACACAATCACCTACAATTTAATTGTTGGTGAGTTATCGGACAGAGTTTGGAAAAGTTACATCAAACAGACTTTTGGCTATGAAATGAAAAACGTATTTGTGTTTTCTCTGTTGCACGAAATCGGTCATCATCATACAATGGGACAGTTTTCGAGAAAGTTACAAAATGCCGAAGATAAAAAAGTCGCACGCATTGAAAAAGATTTAAGTCATTCTAATTGTGAAGAACTTGATACTTTATTGTATTTAGAATACTACGATTTGCCAATGGAAAAAGTTGCTACTGAATGGGCAGTAAATTACGCAAAAAATCATAGAAAAAAATTATTCAAGTTTTGGCGTAAATTAGAAATCGCTTTACATCAATACTTTAGCGAAGTAATAACAGAATAAAGGGGCAGAAAAAAAAATCTGCCCCACCTATTGACAAAATAGAAAAAGTGTGCTATAATTTAGATACAATAAAGAAAGGGGTTGATACAATGAACAAAATTGAAACTTTAATGAAAAATCTTAAATGCACAGAGGCTGAGGCTCGGCAGATTCTCGCTGACGATGAAGCAATCGACAAAGGCGAAAAACTTTTTGAACTTTCAGCCGAAGGCAAAAAGGTCGCAAAGTCAATGACTATCGCAGGTGAAAAAACTGTGAAAAAGTCCGTTAAAAGAGAGCGAAAGATTGACGATGAAAAAGTCGCAATCATTAAAAAAATCGCTGACTTTCTCGCAAAAAATGAGGGTTTTTCGGTAGAAATTCTCAAAAAAGAGAAAGAAATCTCTTTAAAAATTGGTGAAAATGACTATTCTGTGACACTTACCAAGCACAGACCACCAAAAAAATAAGAAAAAGCCCTTGACAAAAGGGCTTTTTTGTGCGCCCGGGCCGATTTTTTGCGAAAAAAAAATAAAAATTTTTTAAAAAAAGTGTTGACAAATGAGAAAAAAGGTGCTATAATTCATACATAAGTTAAAGATAAAACATTTAAAAAACGAAAGAGAGGAAACTTAAAAATGGAAAAAATTATGATTCTTGACACCGAAACTACTAATGACATTGATTGCCCTATTATGTATGATTGCTCATTCATCGTTGCTGACTTTAACGGAAATGTTTATGATGAAAAAGCCTATGTTGTGGCAGATGTTTTTCTTGACAAAGATTTAATGGCAAGTGCTTATTACATTGACAAAATGCCTCAGTATTGGAATGACATTAAAAACGGCACAAGAGAATTAAAAACTCTTTTTAACATCAAAAAAGCCGTTGCTGAAGTTATGAAAAAATACAACATCACAAAGGTTTTCGCTTACAACTGCCGTTTTGATTATCTGTCAACTGCACTCACGCAGAGATACATTACAAAATCGAGATTCCGTTGGTTTTTCCCTTACGGCACAGAATTTTACGACATTCTTAAAATGGCGAGAAATCATTTTAAATACAATGAAATGTATTCAGCCTTTTGTGTTGACAATGCCTACATTACGAAGAACGGCAAACCGCAAATGACCGCAGAAGTTGTTTACAGATTTTTAAAAGACGAAACTTTTGTTGAAGAACACAAAGGACTTGAAGATTGTAAAATTGAATACGAAATTCTTTTGCATTGTTTCAAGTATCTTGTAAGAGGTGAGAGCATTGAAGATTTTGTCCTTTTCAACAAAGATAAAAGAATCACGCAAGAAATGCTCGACAAAATGCCAAAAACAAAGGGGTGATAAAGTGAACATCATCAGTTATAATTATTACTCAAAATTTGCATTAATAATAAATGGTGATGAAGAAAATGCCTTTGAATTTATCTCGTCCTTTTCTGAATTGATTACAATAACGGCGTTTTTAATAGAACAAGATAAACTCTATTGGTATTACTTCGGAACACCACAACAAATACAGACTATCACAATCGCAGACCTTATCACAGGCGAAAAAATTTTACTTGAAACTGTTGAACCCTATACAGACGATGAAGAAGAGGAAGATTAAAAAATCTTTCTCTTTTTTTTATTTTATACTTGACATTTTAGCACTTTAGTATATTAAAGCGTGGCCGGGCCGCGCACCAGCGCTCAGGCCCGTTTTCCCGCCCGCTTCGCCTCACCACATATGCAAAAATTTTTCGGGCAACTCCGACCCCCCATATGAAATCCCGAAATATACACCTCCAGGTAAGGCCGGCCGGCCCCAAGGCCCATATGCCAAATAATTCTAAACAAAGCCGATCGGCCCCCATATAAAAGTTTCTTTCGTCCAAACAGATCGCACCACCAGTTGACAAATTTAAAAAAATATATTATAATAAATATAGAAAATGAAAAATATATTATATATATAACCAAGGTTGGAAGTGCTGGCGTTGGTAAACATCTAAGCTACTCATTTTTATCTTCCGCATAAAAACAAGCTCTTATATCATATCGCGTCGCGCTAAGCGCAACTCGCCTCCCACTAAAATCCCCGCCGGTCGGCCCCAGGACCGTAGGCCCATATGTCAGGTTTTGTCGTGCAAGCGCCATTAATTGACTTTTCCGCAAAAATATATTATAATTATAATATACAATAAAAAGGAGAATACATTATAATGTTTTCAGCAAAAGAAATATTAGAGCGACTTCAGGCCGGCGATTCAACTGAAGCCATCGCTCAAGAAATGGCGGACGCTTTAAACGAAGCCGTTGCGACCAAAGCTGCTATGGACGAGGCCGCTAAAACCGAGCGCCGCAAAAAAGAAGAGCGCGAGCGCGAAAAAGCACTTGCGTGTCAAGAAGTTGCCGATCGGTTAAATTGGGTTATAGAAAACTTCTATGACTACGACGCGCATATCACCACGGACGATATTGTAACTATGCTCGACAATATTGGCTCTTTCCACGATTTGCTCGGCGACATCGGCACATTACTTTTTGATAGTCCAAATAAAGCCGACCGGTCCCCTGATGATATAATCGCAGACTTTATAAAAAATATCGACCTTTAATTTAATTTGTTTCGATTATATTTACCCACAATAAAAAGCCCAGCAATGGGCTTTTTTCTTCTGTAGAGCTCTCAAAAATGGAGATAACGTCAATAATTTCCAAGAGAAGAGATGGAAAATTTTTGGAGATATGCAATTATATAGGGTGACGATGAGGGAGACGATAAATTGAGAGGTTGTGTTGGGGGCCGGTCGGGCCACATCACTCTCCACATCTTGTCCCATCTTTAGCCATCTTACTCCATCTTCCATCTTATTCCTTATCTAACTATCTTACCTTCCGCACGCTAACTTCCAATCTTTAACTTCTCCAACCTCCAACCAATTCTACCCTTCAATCTCCAATTACCTTACTCCCATATATCCTCAAGAAGAGTAGCTTTCCCATATAAAATATCCCGCACTTCATAAAGCTCATCTAAATACTTTACCGCATCCAAGAGAGAAGAATAATTAGAGGCGGCCAGCGGCTCTTTTAAATCGACTTTTTCTGGTTCAAAATTCGGTAGCTCCATTCGATTTTCATTTCGATTTTTCGATCGTTCCAAAGCCTCCTCGAGATACGCGGACCCGCCCCCCAAATATTTAATCGAACTATCCGCCGCTATCTCAAAAGGTTCCATCCAAGTATACCTCTCGAACAAATCATTCTCATAACACCAATCCACAAATCTATCATAAATCTTATCGACGCCATATACGAATTTCAAACCGTTTTTTAGTTCATCTACTTCGTGAAAGATTCCCCGAACCATATTACATCATTCCTCTTTTTCACATCTTCAGTGCTAATACTTTTATAGTCATAGATAATATAACCATTATCACAACACCAGCAATAGAACCTGTTCATCACTTCTTCATTATCATCATAAGTGAATTTCAAACCATTTTTCAGATGGTTAAGACAGAACCATTCCATACTAATTCTCCTTCCAAGAAATCAACTGAATATTTTTCGCTTTAAAAACCGTATCAATTTGATCTCCAACATAAGCTATGTAGAGATCGTCCAGGTTATCCACTCTTCTATTTTTTCTATAACACCAATCTTTGAAACGATTCATAATGGGGTTATTCAAATCCAATGCGAATTTAACTCCACTATTTAATCTATAAATTGAATACCACATAAAATATACCTCTTATAATTTTGGAATGAAAATTATATCTGATTTCTTTTCAACTTCTTCTTGAGAATAATAATCTTTATCCCAATCCATTCTTCCTTCTTTAATTAACCAATTTAAAAAACTATCCATAACAGAATTATCTCTCCAATCATAGGTGAATTTTAATTCCGTTTCTTTAATTCTATATACTGAATAAACCATAATATCACCTTAAATAAATTTTACGTCTGGTTTCTCATCAAGTTCATCTAAACTTATAGAACCATAATGAGGATCCCAAAGTAATCTATCATTATTATATAACCAGTTACGAAAACTTTCCATAACATGATTCTCTCTCTTATCATAAGAGAATTTCAAATCAGTTTTTTTAATCTTATACACAGTAAATCTTATATCTTCCATATCCTTCCTTAGTCCCCCACCTTGGAGGCGAAGCCTCCAGTTATGTCGTAGTTTTCGACCGTCAGGGAGAAAACACGACATGACATATTTATATTAAGGTTATGTCGGGTTCTGTCGTTGTGTCCAAAAAGGTGATGTTGTGTCCAAAACTCGTGTCGTGTTCTGTCGCCTTATTTAAAAATTTTTGGATAAAAACCGACATTTCACGACACAACACGACATTTCAGGGGTTATGTCGTCTTGTCGGGTTTTATTTAATTTAGGACATAACGACAGAACACGAAATGTCGGGGGTTATGTCCATATGTCGCCTTTTTGTCCTAAAAACTGCGGCCGCTCCGTTTATGCCGCTCTGTTTTTTCGAATCAAAAATTGAAACTCCCATCTGAATTGATTATGTTCTTCATTATATCCTTCTGCGCCTTCACGTATCTTTGAATTGTGCGAACTGTGCAACCAAACCTGTCGGCAGCTTCCTGTTGCGTGTGGCCGCTATTGAGATACTCCATAATAGCTTCCACATTATATTTTTTAGGTGCGCCACCCTTGTTGCCATTCTCTTTAGCTTCTAAGTATCGCTTAGTCGCAGCGTCTATGCCGAATACAGTTTGCTTCATTAAAGCATCTATAACCGCGTCGCCCTCATTATAAGCCCCAGTTATTCCATATCGGCAAACTTCTTCTAAAAATCTCGCAGCGAGTTCCTCTCTCTCGCCATTTTTTAAACTCAAATATGTTTCCCAGAAGGTTGCGTAAAATACAAAACTGTTATTCATGTGGACAGCCCCCTTCCAACGAACTTAGAATCTGCTCTAAATCCGCCTTGAACCCTTCGGTTGCCGCGAAAATCCAACATTGATATTTCGGAAACTTAGGATTCGGCATAGAAGTCAAAGGAATATATCCTCGTTTTACCAACTCTTCCATAATTTTGAGCGAGTAAATTATTTTGTTCAAGTTAGCTCCTTTATTCTTTGATTATTTGTAACAAGCGTCCGTCCTCTGTCCGCAAAGATGCGAAAGAAATATCTTTCTTTAAGATAATCGTTTCGTCATCATATATAGCGAAACAGACCAACGTTTCTTCAACGTGAATTTCTTTTACTTGATAATAGCTAACAATATCCTTTTTATCTCTAATATATAAAATCATATCAATAAAATCTCACTTATACTTTTTTTATTCTATAAATATTATACCAAAAAAAATTAAAAAAATCAAATAGTTGATTTTTTTAAAAAAATATTATATAATAAAGTATAAAGATAAAAGGAGAAAGTCTATGATGATTTACAGAGTTGCTTATATAGTAGATTCAAAAGAATATGAAATCTTCGTGCCAGAAGATCAATTAGATGATGTCCTTTTAGGGTTGTGGCTTAATGAGTCTGCAATCTGCTGTATAGAAAAATGGTAAGGAGAATTTGAAATGGATTTTCAGACACTTGACAAACTTGAAAGTGCATATCGTGAGGGCGAGATAAATTTTGAAGTTTATTATGCTCTTGGAAAAACACGAGTTAATCCAGAAGATATAGACAAATATGATACTCAATCATTGCGGGAGTTGCGGTTTCTACCGTCCGACTCAACAGAATACAAGGGTGTGTGTTTTAGATAATACACAAAGAGAACCAGATTATTATTGCGGCAGTTATGCCAATCAAGTTGAGGCCTGTGATACGTGCGGACGTATCATCATAGATAAAAAGGGAGTTATAGTGCAAAATAAGCAAGGTAAATATATGCTTATATGCAATAATTGTTATAACTCCCTTGGAACTTGTTCAACTTGTGTTAATACAAAATGCGGGCTCCAGGCTGATACATCCGGAAGACCAAAACAGGTGCAAAGAAGAATACAACAGGGTGGCATGGTAATGGTTGCTCCTGGTCCCAATCCAGAGCTTGTGCAAGAATATTGCACAAGCTGTTTGTGCTATGCGGGAGGTCAATGTCAACGTCAGCAAAATGGAGTGTGCAATAATTATAACTCCGTAATTTCGTGAAATAACGTGACACAATTCACAGAAAAGGGCGAAAAAACTATGACTTTAATAGAAATAATTAAGAAGCTTGGTTTAAAGGATAAAAAAATTGATATTATATATAAGACGTGCATACCAGGCTGGGATAATAAAACACTTCAAGAATATAATGGCTACTGTCGTTACGAAGATGGATATTTAACACCGTTAGATAACGATTATTATGATTTTACGGACGAAATTTCTAAATACGAGTTATATGACGGTTCGTTAATTGTTTGGTATCGTAGTCAAATGTGGAGTGTAATTGGTGGAAAGGGAAAATGGATTGATATTCCATTTCCAGGAGAGGAGTAATAATGGAACCAGGAAGATGTCCAATATGCGGTCGAACGATGGATTTCTCGATTGAATATTACCACGGAACGCCGCACGTTATATATACTTGCCCGCAACACGGAATACCAGATTATGGTACGTATGCAACAACGAATGCGTATGAGGCGGTATGTCCTATATGCGGACGACGAATGATGTATCATATACAATATAATAGCACAGTTCCAGACGGATGGTGGGGATGCCCTGTTCACGGTTCTCCAATGATAACATATCGTTATTCGACAGGAACAGAGCCGGGAGTTCTGTATCAGTGGTATAAAGGTTCAAAAAGTGGAGAAGCGCCTGCGATGCCTTATAGCTATACTATTGATTATACGCATCACGATACTACAACCACTATATTATAATAAGAGGGTTGGCGCAAGCCGCCCTCTATTTTATTTTTTATAAAAAATATATTATAATATATATATAATAAAGAAAAAGGAGTGTGATATAGATGCCTGTTGCTAAAACTTATGAGAACAATAGAATTTTATGTTCCCCATATACTGTTAATGGGAAGAAGTATGTTCGTATCGAAACTGAACCGAAGCCAGGTGTCTTTAGCTCTAAGCAGGTTCGTTATTATACAGACGCTGAATATAGAAGAATGTATGGTACAGAAAGCGACCATTCAAAAGATCCATATTGGCGTTCTCAGAAGGATGTTCTTGGTTTTAAGAATGGCTATATCTGGATCTTCTGCGGCAATACCTATGATGCTAAAGAAGAACTGAAGGCTATGGGAGCTGTTTATCGTCAAAACTGGGGTTGGGGCATTAGCTCCGAACTGCCAGAACCAACTGAAATTCCTGCGGGCGTGCAGATGCTGAAGCTCGACTGGGACAGCGTTGGTCACGGAGAAAAACTCCTTCCAGACGATCTGGTTCAGACAGCTGTAAAGTCCTTGATTTATGCGAACACTCCTAAGGAAGATACGAGCGACCGTGGAGAATTCGTTGGCGAAGTTGGTCAGCGTTTAGAACTGGAAATCACTGTTGTTAAGAATATTTCGACTCAATACGGACGAATGATGTTCTTTGAAGATGCAGACGAACATACGTTCGTGTGGGCAACTTCAGCTCGCGATTGGGAGGTCGGTTCTGAACATCATATCCGTGGCACTGTAAAGAAACACGACAGATATAATGGATTGGCGCAGACCTGGTTAAGCCGTTGTGCGGAGGTGAAGTGATATGAGTAGAAATCCGTTCAATTTGTGGAATCCTGGTCCAGAATCAGAGATTCTGGACGTCGCCTTCTCGGCATATGCAAAGCATAAGACCGAGTGCGACGACGTGGTAAGAATGATAGACGAAGCTGTAAGTCAAGGAAGAAGTTACAGTAACATTCAGTTAGATGATGATTTTAGCGATGCTGATTTAAGATATATAGAGTCAGAATGCCGCAAGCGCGGAATGTTTGTAAAATTAACCTTAAGTTAAGTAGAAAAACGTCATCAAACGATGACGTTTTTTTGATACAGAAAGAGGTGGGATAAATGAAAAAAATGATAATTATTGATGCAGTAAGCATTGAAGAAATAGTTGAATCAT
>JAEEGH010007657.1_pt1 | contig 25858 bp, 19 predicted proteins | sample 9134181 | NCBI WGS metagenome assembly JAEEGH01 (sample SAMN16246544, study PRJNA631951) | gut metagenome | biome: gut microbiome; feature: rumen; material: DP-attached | host: Bos | place: Iran: Karaj | collected 2018-10
AGGTCCCCAAGCGCTTCGATGAATACCAGAAGAATCTGATGCTCCGTCGTGCCATAGAAAGAAATATCGGCATCATCGGAGAAGCTACCAGCAAACTATTGAAGGAGAATCCGGAGATTGCCATTTCACATTCCAAGGCCATTATCGCCACAAGGAACCGAGTGATTCACGATTATGCTGCAGTAACCGATGATGTTATGTGGAAAATCGTCATCAATGACCTTCCAAAACTAAAAGAAGAAGTAACCGCCCTGCTCGCGGATAATTCTTAAATCATCGTCGGGGTCGCGAGGCACGAGGCTCGTTTTCCGCTCCCCAAAAGCCCCGAAGCGAATTCGTCGTCATCCTTGTCGAAACGTTGGTATAAGTCGTCAACGATTAATAAAACGGAAGATAATCCCTTTCCTGGAATTCAATTATATATGTATTAACATTTACGCGGAGTGTGTCGCTGGCCTTCTTGCCGTTTTTCTCGAAATAAACGATAACCTTCTTCTCGCCAGGCCTGTTCCAGTGAATTAATTCGTCTTCCTGAATCTTTACTCCGGAGTTAAAAGAACGGTTGCAGCCTTCGCCTATGGTCTTGATTGACGGCGTGCCACTTTCGCCTTCTCCGGGATAGAAAAAAACAGAAAAGATCATCCTCTGGTCCACCTTGATTCCTATGTCTTTGAACGGCTTCTCGAAATATATGATGGGGTCTTTGCCCAAAACTCCGAAACGGACTGTATTCGAACGGCTTCCGTCCGGCATTTCCACATACACACTATAAAGTTTACCGTCCTCGGTATTCCCCAAGTCCGACGCTTTTGGAATCGTCAGGACATATGTTTCTCCCTCAACCTGGTGTTCCGCCGTCGTAAATGGATTGTTTAATTCGAAACTCCAGACCAGTTTCTTTGCCGATAATCCGGGTCCCACCGTAGCCTTAAACGTGATGGGCTTAGAGGACTCCACCACAGAAGCATAATCACCGTTGACCGTCAGTTCGATGGGAGGATTCTCCGGCTCGGGAAGAAGCACCTCATTTATTACTTGCCCCGGAGCCATCTTAATATAATTCAATTTTGGATTTCTCCGGCAATCCAGATACTCCAGTTTTGGATTAAAGTTGAGCCACAGATTGGTTCCAATACCATTTCCTTTCATCGAGGAACAATCCAGATAGGTCAAGTTCGGGAAAAGCCACAGCCCGGGTAAATCCTCAACTATTTGCGAAGAAATGTCCAACACAGTGACGGCATCCGCTTCTTTCCTTGACAGGATTCCATCGTGATTGGTATCACATTTCGACAAGTATACATCACATAAAAGCGGATAACTAGCCCTGAAACTCTGAAGCAAATCCTCCACCAGCTCCGCATCCCCGTCCGGTAGGGTGGTTCCGGCATTCCAGTCATCGATAGTAATCGAGCCGTCAAGCTCTATCCTGTCGCGCCCGACATTGAGGCTAAGCGTCGTGTATTCGCCCGATTTCAGAGGAATATCCGTGGCCGATTCGTAGACATAATTCTTATTGTCGATGGTAATGACCACTCGCCTCACCCCGTCCTGCGGCACCATAAGGCCGCTGAATGTGAGCGCATATCCGGTCGTGGCCGATGCGGAGGCGGGAATATCGACGCCAGATGCCGCGCCTGTTGCGGTTACCGCCCCGGTGAGGTAATCCACCGTAGCCTTGGTCTTGGCAGGAACCGTGACGCTGCTCACCGTAGGCGTGGCGTCCCACTGGCTGCGGAAGTTAAGGTTCACGACAAGCTTCGCCATCGCGTGGTCGAAGTCCAGCTTCACCGCGCCTCCGGAAGATGTCACTCCGCTCAGATTCGTGGCGATGAGAAGGTCGCTGGCCGTATAATCGGCCGGGTTCAGCTCATATTCATCGGCAGTAAAACTTGTTACGGTGCGCTCCGGAAATATTCCAAGGAAATAGTGCTTCTCGCCGAAAGGCTTCCAGAGCATCTGGCTCTCCGGAGTCCACTTGCCGTCGGTTCCAAGGGTGTTCACCACGCCGTCCACCACTCGTTTTGCGGGTACCTCTGTAGCGCTTCCCAGCCAGCCATAAACGACAATTCTATCGCCGGCGGTGAAACTGGTTCCGCCACCGTCGTACGACACTTTGGTCATATCGTCCACACCTGCCTCGATGGTGATTATGCCGGCGTCGCCACGGCCTTTTTCCTTATTACATCCGGCCAGGAGCAGCATTACCGCGGCCGCCAGGAGAACTGTTAATGCTTTTTTCATCTGCTGAGTGGTTTATTTCATGGACGGGAGTTTGATGTCGAAGCCTTCGCCGGTGCCAACGTGCACGCTGCCGCCTTGCAACTGGTCTTCGTACTGGAAGTACGGAAGATCTTTGTATTCGTCTCTGGCGATAGCCGCGGCTCTCTGGTGCTCCGGGCTTTCCGGAGAGCTCCATCGGCCGAAATGCAGGGAGGATTCGCGACGGATTGCGTCCACAAGGGAAATGTCGGGGACGATCTCGTTGTAGTAGGTATCGGCAAGGATATCCAGGATATTGGAATTGCTCTGGACATAGGCCCTGGAGAGGCCGCAGACGTTCGACGTGGCGATTATCTTGTAACGGAGGTATTCATCGGCCATGATGTCTTCGAAGCTAAGGCCGATTGCTTTCCGGATAATCTCCATCGTGCGGCGGGCCTGGGCCTTGGCAATGAGCATGTTGGTGGCTTTGCTCTTAAAATCCGCCTCCACGATGTTTCCGGTGGCGATCATCTCCATTATGCCCTCTTTGCCGTTCGCTCCCCTGTAAAGCAGGAGGTGGGTGCCAAGGCATTCAACATAGTGCTCCTTCTGAAGAAGGCGAGGGGCGTTCTTGGCGATATCCTCGGAATGGAGGTCCTGCAGGTAGTAGGCATCGGCCTCACATACAGAGGCTTCCCAGGCCTTGATGTTCTGGAGGGTTGGATAGGTGATGGCCTTGTATAGAGGGTCCATTCCAGTGAGGGTGATGGCGAGGATTCCCAGCGTGTCTTCGGAGCAGAGTTTCCAAAGGAGGTTCTCCTTCTCCACTTCGATGAGGAATTCCGTTATGTCCGTGTGCTTTTCCCCTATTTCGAAGAGTTTACGGTAAACGGCGAGGCCGCGCTCACGGATGGGCAGATTCTTGATATAGTCGTATGCCGTGCGGAAAGGCTCCAGCCACTCAGAGGGCGTTGCAATGTGCTTTTGCTGGGGTTTTTCCTCCTCGGGCTTGGCCGGGCTTTGTGCCGCCATGGTTATCTTTGCCGTGAGGTCCATGTACTTCCCCATCAGGCCAGAATCCTGGAATTTGGGGAAGAAGGTCATGGGGTCGCTTTGAGTCTCGGCGAAAGCGGTGAGTTCCTTCTTGAAAGCCTCCACGTCCTGCTTCAGGGCGGGATCCGTGGTTTTCATACCGTCAAGGCCGTCGATATAGCCCTGGATCATCATTTTAATTGTAGGGTCCATATCAGTCCAGCTCTTTAAGTTCATATTTACCATCGGCCGACAGCGGCGAAAGCCTCACGCAGCATGGCTTCTGCTCCTGGGCGAGCCACTGGGCGCATTCGCCTTTCAGGGAGTCCCGGTTTTTCCAGAGCTCCGATATTTCATCCTTATCGGCCTTCCACGGGATGGTGTCCAGGGAGCCTTTTGAAGCCTTGCCGATGACTTCTACGAATTCCCGGTAATACTCGTCGCTGCAGTCGATAAGGGCGCGGAACTGCGGCATGGCCGAGAGGGTGGCGAAATCCGCACTGGGCTTCGAAAGCATCTTCAGGTCCTGGGCGATGGCGGCTTCGGCGCGGGCGGGTTCCGAGCGGGTATCGTCATACTCCCGGAAATCTATGAAAAGCCGATGAAAACCGTCGATGGTGCGGATCCAGCCGTTCTTTTTGGCCTGAAGGTCCGCCCAAAGGCCGCTGTGGGTGAACACATAGTAGGGATCCGCCTCGATTTTGCCGATTACCTCGTCGCAGAAATCGGCCACATCGGCCCATCCCATCTTCTGGGCGGCCTGCTTGGATGCGTATACCCTGTCCATTGCCACGGCTGCCGCCCCGGCGGTGTACAGCCCGTTCTGCTTGGACTTCTCCTCCGCCTCCTCATTCGATGCCGAGGAGTTCAGAAGATCCAGCCATTTCCTGTAATAATCTGCCTGATACGGTGTCCTGGGGCAGCTCCCGAACCTTTGGACATAGAGCCCGTAAAGCTCTTTCGTTTTTGTTGTATCGCTCATTGGCCACAGATGTTTATGCAAATATAGACATTTTTTCCGGCCTTTTGCGGTTTTTGCGCCCAACCGTGCGTAGGGGTCCAGTGATTGGCACCTCTCCCGCACGGTTTCAGGGCGAAACAGGCGCCTGGGGTGAACACAATGGGCGGAAAAGAGTTATCTTTGTGGAGCGAAACATGTAAACCACATGATTATGAGAAGAAGTATTTTTAAGGTTTTGGCGCTGGGATGCGCTGCAGTGGCGCTCATGACGGGCTGCAAGAAGGATCCTGTACAATCCGGGAAAGTGCTGCTGATGCAGTATCAGTTCGACGGAAACGAGGATTTTTCTTCGTACAATAAGGCCACATTCATGTATGACTACAACAAGGAATTGTCGCTTCAAACAGTAAAAAAAGGCCTTGTTTCCTCAACCACCATCTTCGACTACGGTGCCAGCAGCAGCGGCAGCAAAATTATCGACGTCTCCCATGTTACCGATCCGGATGACATTTCCTCAAGGACAGAATGGTACCATTTCCAGACAGGCAAGAAGAGTGAAAAATACCGTATGCTATGGGCATGGTATTTCCAAAAAGATAACGACAACAAACTGGATATAGGCTTCAAATATGACAAGAAGGGCCACCTAATCGAATATTCAGGAACCCTGGGAGAAGCGAAGGATGTCTACTATTTCGTCTGGAGCGACGGGGAACTGGTAAAGGCATATTCGGCCGATGAATCCATCGTCTACGAATACACCCCGTCGGCCACCGTGTATGCAGGTGCGCTGCCGGTATCGGCCTATCCCAGCTTCCTTCCGGAGCCTATACTGGCCATACTGGGCCATTACGGTACCGCTCCCAAGCACATGCCGCAAACGGTCAAATATACCCAGTATAAGGAGAATGGCAAGCCGTCGGACAAACAGGAGCACACATACACATACACCGTAAACGACAAGTTGCTGGCGAGCTATAAAGACCATGTCGTAACAACCGTGTATCTAGGAGATATCGGCATTAACAACGAGAGCGACTCTTACGGCAAGTTGAACTGGGTTAACACCGATTAAACCGCAAGGAGGTCGGTGAAGCGGGAGCGGATATCGGCAAGGATGGAGCGCCAGTCTTTCAGCGAGCCGTCAAGATTGTCGGACACCGCCTTGAAGCAGCGGAATCGCAGCCCGTGGGTTTTGCAGAAAAGCGCTGCCGCATAGGCCTCCATATCGAAAAGATCGTATTTTGCGGACAGCTCGGCCACCTCGGCCGGGCTGAACGTTTGTGTGCTCATGAAATAATCGCCGGAAAAGACGGAACACCCTTCCCCGCCAAGGTCGATGCAGTCGTAGATGAGTTCGCTGCCGCCGTTGACAAACCGCTTCACTTCCACGATCTCGCCGATTGAGTAATGGGCCGACCCGGCACTGCCGATATTGACTATCAGTGGGTTACCCCCTTTACCACGCGCCGCAAACCACTTCTCCAGCGCATTGTACATGCGCATCTTGCCCATGCCGGTGTACACCACCGGGAAGGGAACGTCGGAAGGTGAAATCTCGTCCTTATCGGCCACAAAAAGGACTACATCATCGCCGCGAAGGGCGGAAAAAACGCGCTCGTCTACCATGATTGTTGTATTTCAGAGGTACAAATATACGGAAAAGGAAGTTTTTTCGCTATATTTGTTAGCGGCAAACGAAACTTAACCTAAAACAAACCATATGAAAAAGCTTATCGTTCTTCTGGCTCTTTGCCTGGCAGCCTACACCGCCCAGGCGCAGATGGCTCCCATGTACACGGATTTCGCCACCACCGCGGAAACGTCCCTGCAGGCTCCCGCAGTAGAATTCTCCAACAGCGCATATCTCCAGCTCCTTCAGGAGCAGAACAAACTTCTCCACAGAAGGTATGTCGGAACAATCGTAGCTGTTTCGGGAATAGGAGCCGTTGGCCTTGGCGGATTGATGGGCTTGACCGGTGCTATTTCTAACAGCAAAGGCCTCGCGAATTTCGGTATCATGGTCGTCGGCCTCGGAGGAATTACAACCATCGGCAGCGCCATCTATCTCGGCATCAACGGGATAAAACTCCAGAACAACCAAACGGAGATCAACAACAACCTTATCCTCAAGATTAATCCCAGCGGCCTGGCCCTGCAATTCTAAGCAGAATAGGCCCATAGTTTAAGGCATCCCACCCCTCTGAGTGAGATGCCTTTTCCTGTCCCCTTAAGGGACAAGGAATTTTTTGTAACTTTGCATTCTGGAATGAAACATCGAGTTCATATCGTCCTCATCCTGCTTCTTGTCACCTGTGTGGCAAGGGCGCAGAGCGTGCCCAGGATGGTGATAATTGAGAACGAGCTGCTTTCATACTATCTGGACCATTCGGACTATAACCCGGACGACTACTCGTACACCAACGTTTTCCTGCCGGAGAAGCGGGCCAGGTGGGACTGTCCCGCACCTGTTGTCTTCAACTGGCACTATCACATGAAGGAGGCGGTGCTGGAGATCCGGGAAAATGAATTCGACGCCATTCCGTACATAACGGTGGAGATAAAGCCGCGGGCCCGTGGATGCGCCGTGTACAACCTCACGCCGGGGCGGATGTACTATTATAGCCTCGTGGACGTGCAGGGGAACTCGGAATACGAAAGGGGTTCGTTCCTTGTGGAGGGCCGCCGGCGCATGATCCGGGCCGACAATGTGCGCAACATCCGGGACTTCGGCGGTATGACAACGGACGATGGCAGAATCCTCAACTACGGCCTCATGTACCGCGGCGCCTGCCTGGATTTCGCCCGTAACGGCCAGGTGGACACAATCTTCACCGAAGAAGGCTGGCGGGTTCTTCACGACCTCATCCAGATTCGGGCCGATATCGACCTGCGCGCCCCCGTGGAGCTGAACCTCACGGACGACGACCCCACCAACGACATGGACCGGTGTCCCCTTGGGCCCGACGTGGAGCACCACCTCTACTCCATAGGCGCATTCGGCGGCATCCAGACCAGCAGCAAGTACGGTGAAGCCATCCTGGGCGTCCTGGACTGCCTGCAGAGGGGCAAAAACGTGTTTATCCACTGTGCTGCGGGGGCGGACCGCACGGGAATCATGTCCTTTCTGCTGGGAGGCATGGCGGGGGTTTGCGAAAACGACCTTGCGCGCGACTACGAACTCACCTGCTTCTCCAAGAGTTCCGTGAACCACACCCGCAATAACGGCAAGCCATACTACTACGCAGCCGCCGTGGCCTACATTAAAGAAAACTTCCACGGCAACACCCTTGCCGAAAAGATACAGGACTACCTTATAAAGAAACAAGGTATATCCCGGGAACAGATACATGCCTTCCAGGACATAATGGTAGGCTATTAATTTGCGAACCATGAAATCTCCTATGATAATTCTTGCCAACCTTCTGGTGCTTGCCGTGGCAGCCTGCGGAATGCACGAGGACCCCAATGACCTGCCTTCATCGGCCTCTCCCCTGTACATTTCCGAATACATGTGCGCAGAGCGCTGGGTGGAGATCCACAATCCGGCCGACACCGTGGTAAACCTTGGCGGCTATATCCTGGTTGCGGGCGGCAAGGAGCTCGCCTGCCAGGCCGTTGAAATCCAGCCGGACGGATATCTTCTGCTCAGCAGTCTCCAGGAAATGGGCGATGACGACCCCATCTACCTCAAAGACGGAGCCGGAGCCCTTGTGGACCTTATCGACACGCCAAAACACAAAAAGAGCAAATCCACCATCAGAAGGCCTCTTGCCGACGGATCGTTCTATCAGGAGAACACGGACATCTGGACTCCCGGATTCTCCAACGACGAGGCGGGACACAAGGCTTATCAGGCCTCCCGCCGAACGGGAAACACCAGCGGTGTGGTCATAAGCGAGATTATGGCCGACAATGAATCCGTCTATACGGACGGAGAGGGCAATTTCGTGGATTTCGTGGAATTGTACAACAGCTCGGACAAAACTGTGGACATCTCCGGATGGGGCTTGTCGGACAATGAGAATTATCCCCACCTGTACCGTTTCCCCGACGGGACAAAGATAAAGGCCGGAAAATACTTTGTGGTGAACTGCGCAAAGGATGTGAAGGACTGCGCTCCGTTCAACATCAATAACGGTGCGGACTGCATTTACCTCAGCGATGCGGATGGAAAGATTATGGCGGAAGTAGGCCCCGCAGGCATGCTGGAAGACCAGAGCATGGCTTTCTCCCCCGACGGAAAGAGCTTCATCACCACATTCAATATCTCCCCCGGATATCCAAACTCCGCAGAGGGTTCCGCCCTTTACTTCCGCAAGGTGCAGCCCGCATCACTTCCGTATGTGGGTATCTGGGAGGCACTTCCCGGCGAGGAAGGCAAACCCGGCTGGGTGGAAATCCGTAACAACTCCAACAAGGAAGTGGACCTGAAGGGCTTCACCCTGACGGACGATTCCCCCGGAGAGCACAGTTACACATTCCCCGAAAAACGCCTGGCTCCCGGAGCCTTACTCCTTGTGAACGCCGGAGACGAGGCTGGATTCGAATTCCGGAAATCCGCCGCCCTGCTGCTCCGAAGCGCCAAGGGAGACCTTCTGGACCAGATTACCCTTGGTGACATTCCCGCCGGCATGAGCCGCGGCCGTGAAGACGGTCCCGCATGGGTGTTCTTCGCAACTCCCACTCCTGGAGCAGCTAACGGAACAGGCGTGCACAGCCGCATGATGGCCCCCATCGCCAGCATCCCTTCCGGGCAGTACGACGACGTCCAGAGCATTTCGGTGGAACTGCTTGCCGATGGAGACATCTACTACACCTCCGACGGCTCAACCCCCACCACCAGGTCAAAGAAATACTCCGGTCCCATCAAGCTGGACAAGACCACGGTGATCCGTGCCATCGCCGCAGGGGAAGACGCGCTCGCAAGCCCGGTGAGCACATGGAACTACCTCATCAACGAGCACCATACCCTGGATGTGTTCTGCTGGACAAGCGATCCGGACGGCATCTTCTCTTCCGCAAGCGGCATCTATGCCGCAGGCATATCCCTGGAAGGGCAGGAGTACCCCTACAAGAGGGCCAATTTCTGGCGCGGATGGGTGAGGCAGTCCAATATCATGCTCATTCCCAAGCAGGGAACCGGATTCTCCGCGGAATGCGGCGCCTCCATTTTCGGCGGATGGACAAGGGCCTATCCCAAGAGGTCGGTCAAATTCAAGTTCAAAAGGCAGTACGGACAGGGAAAGCTCCACTACAAGCTTTACGACACCCGCGATTTCTCTTCCTTCCAGAGCCTTGTGATGAGGTGCGGCGGGCAGGACACCTTCGTTTCCATGATGAGGGACGACCTCACTTCGGACATCGTGGACCGCGCTCCGGGAATGGACCTGGACGTGATGGCAACCCGCCCCGTGGTAACCTACATCAACGCCCAGTACTGGGGCATATACTATATAAGGGAGAAGGTGAACAAGCATTTCATCGCATCCCATTACGGCATTCCTTCGGACGGGATAGACATAATCATGGCCTATATGAACTGCGAAGAAGGCAGCAAGAAGGACTGGAACGAGTTCTACACCTTCGCAAAGACCAAGGACATGACCAAGCCCGAGAACTACCAGTGGATGCAGGAGCACATGGACCTCCAGAACTATGCCGACTGGGTGATTGCCGAATGTTTCGTTGGAAACAGGGACGCCGGCAATGTGCGCGCATTCAAGAGCGTACATCTGGACAACAAGTGGCGCTGGATACTGTACGATACCGATATGGGCTGGACCACCACCGGTGACGACGGCATGTTCCTGTATCTCACGCCCCAGGAAAAAGGAATCTGGTCCACCACCATCATCCGCGCCCTACTGAAGAACGACGAGTTCCGTGCCCTGTTCCTGGACCGTCTGGAATACCAGATGCACAACGTGTGGAATAAGGAGAACGTGCACGCGGCCATCGACAAACTCTCCGGCCAGATTGACGGTGAAGTCGCACGCAACAACGCGCGCTGGAAGAACACCTACGCTTTCTGGAAAGACCACCTCCGCGGCCTCCACCGCTTTGCCGACACCCGCCAGGACTACATGAAAAAGCAGTTCTCCACGCACCCCTACCTCCGCGAACTGCTCCACATGTCCAAGGAAGAACTGGACCGCTGCTTCGAATAACCTTCAGATATGAAAAGAATAATTCCACTTTTGCTTATGGCCACCTGTATCGCCGGTTGCGGCCTTTTGTCCCGTCCTCCCAAGGGGGATCTGATTTATTGCAGTTATGCCCAAACCGGAGCCGCGGGCCTTGGGAAGGACTACTGTGAACTCATTGCCGATGTGGGCGAGGACCCGAAAATCGTGGTTGTGCTGGACGAGGGCAACCGCTTCGGAGATCCGGAAATTCACAGCACGTATCCGGTGGACAGGAGCGTGGTTGATGAGTTGGAAAAACTACTTGCCGATAATAAAGTATACCGCCTCAACGGCTACAACCTGGAAGAACCCATCTCCGGCGGCCACTCCTACCGCATTTATCAGGAGTATTCATCCGGGGATCATGTGGATGCCCGCTGGTACGGCCACGGCGTGAAGGAATCGGCCCTCAGAGCATACGCAATAATCGAGCACTTCTTCGCTCCTTGGCGTGAACGGGCCGTAAAAGACAATACAAATCCGGCGGTGGAGCGTGTAACCGCAATGGGACTGCTCTTCAACAGGGTTGGCGTTGCCGTTCGCGAGCGCCAGGCTTATCCGGAGCTCCGCGACCACGTGAACACCCTTGCCGAATACATGGAATCCGGCCAGTGGAAAGAAGATTTCGAGGCCGATGAGCGCGGCGAGCTTCCCCGCAACATCCCCCGCGGGGTCCTCAGCGAAGACGGCCTTTACAACCTCCTCAGCGACCCCTACCTCGCAAAACTGCTGGAACAATAATTATCGCTGTACGGCGATGAGCGCGTCTGAAAAGCGCGTGAGCATATTGTTAAGTAATGCTTCACTGTAAAGGCGGAGCATACTTTTATACTCGTACACGTCTTTGTGGTTGGTGCGGGTGAGGCGCTCCCACAGGGTGCGGCGGGAGGCGTCGCGATAGGCTTTGTCAAGGGCCAGGGGATCTCCCGCTTCCGCAATGTCCGGAAGGCGGTATACCGAGGAGAATCTGGCCAGGTGCGACATGGGACCGCGAGCCCAGATTTGTTCAAGACTGGCATAATACTCGGCACGGAGGGCTTCAAGATAGTCCTCCGTGTACTGTTTGTCGAGTATTTCAGGGTGCGCCGCCTCTTCCAGGCTAATTTCGTTGAAGTGGTGGTTTATGCATTTGGCCATCTCGTTGGAGGCCGCCACCATGAATTCCGCCGGGTCGATGGGCTTGATGTATTCCATAGGCCTATTCGGTGGTCTTGGGTCCCTTTGCCTTTAAACTGAATTTACGGCCATCCTGCAGGGCACCTTCTGCCTTGATGGAGATATTCTTTCCGTCGTCGTTAATCTCCATTGTGCCTGATTTGAACCAGGTGCCGGCCGAAGAATGCTCTATTTCTGATCCCATTCCGGGTTCGTTATACTGATGTACGTCGAAAGGATACCCGGCAGAGGCGTCGCTGTTTATCTCGAAATGGTAATTAACTCCGGAATCGAACTTGCCAAGATTCACTTTCTTTCCTTTGCAACTTGCGCTTGCGTTGATAAACAGGTGACAGGAGACACCGTTGAGTGTGGCATCCATATCCAGATGATATCCCGGACCGCCAACGTGATGATTCATTTCCGAGGAAAGCATTACGCCAACCGTTACAGGGGAGCTGTAGTTTCCGATAGTAAGCTTGTTTTCTTTAATCTCCTCTTTAGTGCATCCCGCCATCAGAATGCCGGCCAGGCAGATGCCTGCGAGAATCAGTAACTTTTTCATATCTGTGTGTTTAATTTAGTGTCTTCTGGGCAAAGATAAGTAAAAAACAGCAAATTACTACATCAGCGGGTGAATTATGTTGGCGAAGCGCTGGCGGAATCGGCGCCACCAGTTCCAGCCATTAGCCTCTTCCAGGGTGAGTTCCCGGCAGTCCTTTTCCCGCTCTATATGCATCTGCTTCATCTTCAGGGCATAGTCCCTGCCGTAAATGAAGGTGTAGTTCTCGTAATTGACGTACATGCTGCGGATTACGATGTTGGCGGAGCCCACGGCGCAGAATTCATCGTCACAGACTATGGTTTTGCTGTGATTGAAGCATGGCTGGTAAAGATAGACCTTCACGCCCCTCTCCAGCGCTTTCTTCAGCCAATACTCGTTCAGGAAATCGGCAAAATGGATGTCCACGCGCTCGGAAATCAGAAGGCGCACGTCCACTCCGCGGGCGGCGGCGCGGCCAAGGGCCTCCAGGATGTTGTCCGGCGGGCTGAAGTATCCCGTCTGGAACCAAATATAGTCCTTAGCATTGTCCAGGGCCTTTATTATTCCGTCCGGAATATACGAGAGCCCAGGGCCGCCGGTTACCGGCTGCACGGTTACATCACCTGCCGGCGCGGGCACATCGATGTGCATTGGGGGCAACTCTCCACCCAGGTAGTGCCAGTAGTTGTAAAACAGCCGGGCGTACGAAGCCGCCACGGGGCCGGTTATGCGCAGGTGGATGTCGGTCCAATCGGCAAGATATTTTTCGGTGAGATTGAACCCTCCGGTGGACACTATCCTGTCGTCGATGATGGTGGTTTTGCGATGTTCGCGGTTGTTTAACTCCTTGATTATCGGCTCCAGGGGCCTGTACATATCGGTTGCATAAAGGATGTGCACCCCTTCCGCGCGCATGTCTTCGTAGAACTTCAGCGGCTGGGTAAAGTGCGTTACGTTCTCAATTACAACCCGCACCTTCACACCCTCGTGGGCCTTGGCAACGATTGCGTCTCGCACCATACGGCCGGTTTCATCGTCAAGGAACTTGTAGCATTCCATGTTGATGCTCACCTTCGCCCCGGCGATATCATCCAGAAGGCTCTCGAAGAAACGGGCGCCGGTGGTGATGAGCTCGACGTCGTTACTGTCCACCGGAACCAGAAGTGGATCTGCAGACACGACATTAGCTATCCTGCTGTAAGGGAATGGGATATCATAGGCCCGGGCGACTGTGCTTATAGCCAGGGCAACAACAATGGTTATCAGTTTACTAGGACGCATATGCGCTGCAAAGATAGCCATTTTTATTGCGAAAAATAAGTATATTTGCCACAATGAAAAGCATTATCACCACTTTTACGGCAATTCTGCTTATGCTCCAGGGGGCATTCGCGCAAACCACCCTTCCCCAGCTTACTCCGCTCAAAAACATGAAGGACGTTCTGCGCCCCTCGATGAAAAACGGGAAATGGGGCTATGCGAACGACCGTAATAAGTTCTTAATAATGCCCGTTTTCGACGGTGCGGAACCTTTCTTCCGCGTTGGCGCGTCTGACGGCAGCGTTCTGGACGTAGCCAAGGTAAAGGTGGGCCCTTCCTGGGGGTATGTGTCCCGCGAAGGCATCTGGTTCATCGAGCCCAGGTATGAATCCATAACGGATTTCGACTTCCATTCGGTGGCGTTTGCCCTCAGCGGCGGCAGCTACATCATGTATGGGGTTGAGCCGCATTTCAGCGTGAACCTTGGCGAAAAAGTGGTGAAAGCGGTTATCCTGGACAAAGGCTTTGACGAAATCCCCCTATTCCCTTTCCGGGGAATCACCATAGCACGGAAAGGCGGCAAATACGGCATTCTGAAGAGCACCGGGGAGTGGCTGGTGCCTTGCGACAATGACAGCATTACGGAGGATTCGGCCTTCAATATGTACAAGCTTGTCAAAGACGGCCTTATCGGCTATTCCACTTACCGCGGCGAAATCGTCTTCCCGGTGCAGTACAAAGCCCTCTCGTGGTTCTCCAGCGGCGTTGTCCTTGCCAACAACGGCAAGGTAGGTCTTCTCAAGGCCGATGGCTCCACGCTCATCCCAGTTGAGTACGACTCCATCGAACAGTTTGAATCACACCTCATTCTCCGTAAAGATGGGAAAGCGGGCCTTGCCAACCTGAGCTGGAAAATGATTATCCCGGTAGAGTACGATGCCATCGAGCAGATGTCCAACGGAAATTTCATGGTGAAAGGGGCCGATGGCTACAATGTCTACGGGCCGGACTGCACCCCTCTGTTCCCCATCTCGTTCGATTCCCTCACACTGGACCCGAAGCTGGGCTACATCGTTGTGAAAGACGGCCGGTACGGCCGCCTGGACTCTCATGGCAAATACCTGTATCCGCCGATGTTCGAATCTGTCCCGGATCCCGCCCAAAAGGGTTACATCGAGATGATGGTAGACGGGGTTCCGTACATCTTCCTTGCAGGCGAATCCGCCCCCCGCAAGGTCTCCGACTATGACGACATGCTGTACCGCCAGATGAGCGACCGCAGTTACGCCGCCTCCACCATCCTTCCCGCCTGGCTTAAGGGCCACCTGGGCCGCGGCAGGATTGAGAACAAAGTGACGCTCAAGGAAGATATCGACATTGATGTTCCCGCCCTTATTTGTTACACTTTCCACGAGTGGGCAGGCTGTATTGAAGTGGCTGTTTGCCCTGATGGAGGGGACGTGTATATGGAGGTGGTTCCGGGTGCAAAGATCAACCTGGAGCTTGAATGGGTTTATCCCAAGATTGATATCGCGCCGGATGAAGATATTGACAGGGAAGAGTATCTCTCTTACCTTAAGACCGGTGAGTTCGACACATATGAAATGCTGGTGCACGAACCGGCCGAAAACGGCATTGCGCTGTACGAGGTTGTGAGCACGCGCCATTACTGGCGTTACAGCCACGGCGTTGTTAAGGAGACGAAAAAGGACGCTCCGGTGACGGTGGCCTACGGCTATATCGGCCTTGGGTGCGAATATTTCGTGCAGCCGCTCTTCCTGGAAGCCAGTGGCTTTGAGGGTGACACTGCGAAGGTTCGTATCGCCGACGAGTGGCTCTCTCTCACGAAAGAGCAGATCGCGGCCTACGACCCGTTCATACAGCCGCTTTAGCTACTTCGTGCCGAAGATGCGGTCGCCGGCATCGCCAAGGCCGGGGACGATGTAGGCGGTGTCGTTCAGACGTTCGTCCACGGCAGCCAGATAGATGTCCACGTCCGGGTGCTCGCGCTGAACGCGGGCGATGCCTTCAGGGGCGCCCACAAGGCACATGAGGCGGATGTTGGCGCAGCCTTTTTCCTTAAGCATCTGCAGGGCGTCGCAGGCGCTGCCGCCGGTTGCGAGCATGGGGTCCGTAACAATCACAAGGCGATCCTGGATGTCTTCCGGGAGTTTGCAGTAGTACACCACGGGATTGTGGGTTTCTTCGTTGCGGTACAGGCCGATGTGGCCCACTTTGGCAACGGGCACAAGCGTCTGTAGGCCGTCTACCATGCCCATGCCGGCGCGGAGGATTGGCACTATGGCCAGTTTGCGGCCGGCCACTTTCTTTGCCACCATCGGGCAGATGGGAGTTTCTATTTTCACATCCACCAGAGGGAGGTCTCGCGTGACTTCATATCCCATCAGCAGGGCGATTTCCTTGAGGAGTTCCCGGAAATCCTTTGATCCGGTGCGTTTGTCCCTCATGATTGTGAGCTTGTGCTGAATCATGGGGTGGTCGATGACGTGCAGTTGACTCATGATTGTTAATTGTGGTTTATAATTGTGCCAAAGTTAACGAAACTTAGCGAGATTTCAAATAAAGCATTACGGCCGTAACGGGGTAGTGGTCCGATACAAACGGAACACCCAGATACTCCTGCGTTACCCTATCTACACTCTTGCAGCCCTTAAAATCCTTGTAGAAGATAAAGTCGATGGGCGTGCCTTCGGAGAACTTGCCGTAGCCGTGATAAGTGGGGCCGAAGTCCGATTTCTGAGCGGTTTCCCAGGTGTCCAGCATCTTGGTGCGAAGGTCGTCAAGGCAGGGGTCTTCCGGGTGAACGTTGAAATCGCCCATCAGAATCATGGGATAGCCCTCCGGGTTCATTCCGCCGATGCGCTCCACAACCAGCGCCAGGCCGTTTATGCGAGCCTGCACGCCAACGTGGTCCAGATGGGTGTTCACAAAATAGAAATGCCTTTTCTTGGACTTGTCGTAGAAGAGTACCCATGTTGCCGTGCGCTTGCACTTTGCATCCCATCCGAGAGACGGCACGTCCGGGGTTTCCGACAGCCAGTATGTGCCCCAGTCTTTAAGTTCCACGCGCTTAGTGTCGTAAAACACGGCCATATGCTCTCCCTTGCTCACGCCATCCTCGCGTCCAACGCCCACATAGTCGTAGCCCGGGCAGTTCTGCTTGAGGAACTCCAGCTGGAAATCAAGGGCTTCCTGCACGCCGAAAACGGCCGGTTTCTGGTCCAGCACCATTGCGGCTGCGGCATCCTTGCGGTTTTCCCAGGCATTATCCCCGTCATTGGCTGTTCCGAAGCGGATATTGTAGGTCATCACTTTAACGCTGGCGCAACCCGCCAGAATGGGCAGCACGGCCGCCAGTATCAACAAAACTCTTTTCATAGGTTTCAGGTTATCATCACAAAAATACGCAAAATTCCCCGTTTATGTGTACATTTGTCCCCCGTAAAAATGCATTGAGATGAAAAAACTTCTGATAGCCGCCATCGCCCTGGTTCTAAGCGGAGTCTGCCTCGTGAGCAACTCCTGCGGAACCCGCGGCCGCGCCGCCAAAGGCCCGGATACCCTCAAAGTGAACACAACAACACTTGGCGCCGACATCATCGGCTTCAACGGCCCCACACCTATTGAACTGTGCGTTTACGATGGCGTTATAACAAAAATCAAGGCGCTTCCCAATCAGGAAACGCCCAGATTCTTTCAGAGAGTCATTGACAGCGGCCTTCTCAATGCCCTCGACGGCAAAACCCCCGCCGAAGCCAAGTCCACGCAGCTTGACGCCGTTTCCGGCGCCACCTACTCCTCAACAGCCGTAATCAAAAACATCCGCCTGGCCCTGGACTCGTTGGAGTAGATCACTGGAACAGGCTCAGAGTTTCTTCGTAGATCTTCTTGGCCTTGTAGGCGTGACCGGCCGCATTGGGGTGTGAGCCACTGTAAATAGTAACCTTACCCGCTACATCCTTCTCTCCGCGGAAATCCACGTAGGGAAGATTGTAGTGTTTTGCGATGGTTTCCACCGAGGAGCCGTAATCCCCGGGAACATCCGTGCCGATGATGCAGATGATCTGCGCGGCGGGATAGTTCTTCTGCAGGGAGCGGACAACGAAGATATACGCATCGCGGAAACGACAATACGTGTCCATCTGGTCCAGCGGCTGGTCGTAGTTGAACTCGCCAAGGCCCACCTGGTTGGTGGAGATGGCGTCGTTCGTACCGCCGAACAGGATGATTGCATCCGGGTCCTGGAACAGGCCAACGCGGTCCACGAAAGGCTTGCGGTATGAACTGCCCGTCCTGGGATCGGCCGCAACGCAGCTGCCGCTCCAGGAGGTATTCACATCCAGTTCGCACTTCCAGTACTGGGTTGCCAGAACGCCCCAGTAGGTCTTTGTCCAGTCGGTCACGTCGCAGTCGCTCTTGGGATAGTATGCGCGGTGGTCCGAAGGAATAATACCGGAGAACGTAGAAATGGAATCACCCATAATGCCAAGCCTGGTGGGGAAGCCCTTGGGCTCCTCTCCGTTCACCGACGCCCTGGCCAGGTTCACATCAATGTGCTTCACATAACCGGCCTGCAGGGCCAGTTCTGAGCCGATGGTATATACCGCCGAATAGCCCTCACCGGCTACGGTTACCGTGCCCGTGAAGGTGCAGGGCAGCACGACCGCGCCAAGGGAGGCGGGGCTGTCGGCCTTACCGACGGTAATATTGGAGCAGTTGAAGGTGATGGATGTAGAACCTGTTGCCAGAACGGTTCCATCGGCCGAAGCCATGGTAACCGTTGTGATTGCAGGCCATGTCCTTCCCCTTGAATCAAATATATCCAGCACAACGGCCGATGTGAGCGGCTTTATGAGACCGGAGACATTTGTCTTGGAAATGGAGATGGGGCTGGAACAGAACGCCATGCCCATGAACGAGGCCGATGTCTCCGGATCCGTCTTGGGAAGGGTTGCCGATACCGAAACCGTAGTTGTGGGGCCTCCCAAGCCAGGGGTGAAACACCATAGTGTCTTTGCCGTGGATTTAATCCCGTTAACGCTGCCCAACATTGTGTTCGGGCTCTCCTGCGACATGGCGGCGCTTCCGCTGTCGCCAGCATCGGTGGAGAAGTCCACGCTGAGGGCATCAAGGAAATTATACACCACATCCCCAGCACTGTTCATCGTGGCAAGGTTACTCACCAGTTCCACCTGGACATTGCGGCGGGTCACCTCGCCGCCTCCCGCGGGTTTATCGCAGGAGGACGACGAAATGAGCAGTGTAAACGGCAGGAATGCCAGTATCAGTCTTTTCATACTTTACTTGTATTCAACGACTATCTTGTTGATTCGTGCCTGGGCGGCTGTCTGACTCGCATCGGTGCTGCCTACCGTGAACATCACCGTGGTTCCGGAAAGCGGATAGTCGGTGTCGGAAGCCACAATTGAATTGCTAGAATCCAGGAGGACGCCGTTGTTTTTATTGCCGTATGTGAATTTTACTTTCACCAGTTGGTGGCCCGTGGCCGCGGTAATGGTCATACCGCCGCCCCTGGCCTGATAGAAGCGCCAGTCTCCGGGAGAAGTGTTGGCTTCATAGTACACACCGTTGGTCTTGCCTTCGTCGGCAGAAGCGGAGAAGGTAACATCGCCAACGGTAAATGAAGCGTATCCGGTACCGTTGACCCAATTGTTCTCCGGGCCGTACTCGTCAAACACTATCTCCTTGACTGTAGTGCTGTTGCCGCCGGTGCCGGGATCCGTGCCGGGATCCGGAGTGGTGGCACCCCAGGCAACATACTTCACGGTGATACCCAGAATACGAGCCTGACCGTTGGTGGCAGTGCCCTGGTTGCCCACATAGAATGTGGCTTCCTGGGCGCTCACCGGGAACTCGGTCTCGTCCAGCAACTGATTGCCGTCGGCATCCACAAGCAGACCACCGTTCTTGTACTCATAGTAGTCGATGGTGACGCTCACCATGCGGTTTCCGTCGGGAACCGAAATCGTGAGATAACCGCCGCGGGCCTGATAGAAGCGCCAGTCGTAATAAGAAGGGCTGTTGTAAACGCCGTTGTCCGTACCGTCATTGCCGCCGGCCGTGATCCTTACGCCTCCCTGCTCCACAAGAGTGTGGATTTCGGTGGCATTGGACGGGTCGGTGCCGTCGATCCAGCCGTTTGCCTCGGCATAGTCCTTAAAGACGATGTTCACGGTAATAGGATCACCGATGGGGCCTCCACCGCCACCGCCGGGACCGGGATCCACGGCGGGAGCGCCCTTAACCACGGGATATCCGGCTGTGCCCACTTCCCACTCACGCAGGGTAACATTAGGCTTGTTCACGATACCGTAAGGGGTGGTTTCCTTGTTGCCGGTGAGGGCAGTGAGGCTCGGAAGGGCGTTGAAGTCCGCAATACCGGCGTTCAGGGCCGCGACGAAGCTCTCGCATGAAACTCCGCTTGAAGGCAGGGTAACCGCGCCGTTCTTCATATTGGCAAGCGTGAGGGCCGCGCCGGTGGTGGTCCAGTCGCTGGCCTCCTTGTCGTTTGCAACCCACTTGGTGCTGTTTCCGTTGAATGCAGCCTCGTCGGGAGCGTAAACATTGCGGATGTTACCGCTCTTGGAATAACCGATACAGCCGCCATAGGTGCCGCCTGGAGTGGTGATGTCTACGCAGGTGGAGTACACGTTCAGGCAGTATGCGTTGGTGCCAAGGCCGCCGGTTACGCCGCCAAGGTTGTTCTGGCTGGAGACGATCTTGTCCAGGAAACTGTAGCAGTTGGCCATGAGAGCGGTGTTCTGCTCGATACGTCCGGCAATACCGCCCATGTTTTCACTCTTGGTCGCGGTTCCGGCCACGAAGTTGCCGCCAAGGCAGCCGCAGTTCACGATCACGCTGTACGACGTGCCGATGATACCGCCGATACGCGAGCAGTCCGCCGTGCCGGTGAGGTCTCCCTTGAAGGTAACTCCGTCAATGAGCGAACCGGCCGTGTCGATACCCACAACACCACCCAGGTTCTTGAAGGCCGATGACAGGGTTGACTCAACATGGAGATTCTTCACCACGCCGGTTGCATCCAGAACGTTGATAACGCCGCCGAAGCTCTCCGCCTCTGCCTCTCCGGTGATGCCCTTCATGCTGTGGTTGTTACCGTCAAGGGTGCCGGCGAATGTGTTCAGGCGCACGAAGTCTCCCGCAAACTGGAGGTCCGCAGTGAGAATGTAGCATGCGTCGGGAGCGAACGAGCCGCTGCCGTTGATGGAATTAGCCACGGTTGCCCAGTCGGCTACGGACGAGATCTGGTAAGGATCTGCAGCCGTACCGCTTCCGGGGAGTGTTACGGGCTCCGGAGGAGTAACCTCCGGAATGTCGAAGGTGATCATTACAGGGCAGTGGTCCGAAGGATAATAGCCGTCGTACTTGTTGTAATCCACCTTGTAGGTGAGTACCTTGGGAAGATTCTTGTAGTAGATGTAGTCGATACGTTTTTCCGCCGTAGTAACGTCGGTGATTTCATTCTTGGAGTGGAAGGTAATCATTCCGCCGACCCTCGAGGTTACGGGAACCTTGAGGTAGGCGTCGTTCCACTTGGCGGTGGTGAATACGCCCGTTGCGGGATCGTCCGGGGCGGCATTCATGTCGCCTACCAGGAATGCGGGCAAATTGGCCGTATTGTACATCTGTTCCCTGGCGCAAATCAGCGAGGCCGAATTCAGGCGGGCCTGGGCGGCCAAGGGAGCGTGTGTAACCATAAGGAAGAACTTATGGTCCGGATTGGCTTTTTCCGACACCACGGCGCAGCAGGCTATACGGCGATAGCTTGTTTCGTCCCAGCCGACGTTCATCACGTCCGGGTTCTTGTCCGTGAGCCAGAAATAGTGCTGGTCCGACAGGGTGTACTTATTGGCGTCGTACATGATGCCAAGGCCTTCGCCCACGGCGTCCAGGCTGGCCTGGGCGTCGGCATCCTGCTTGTCGCGGTTCATGAACCACCACTGGTAGTTACGGGTGCTTCCCTGGGGAAGCGCTGCGGTAACCAGAGCGGGCAGTTGCTGGCGGATGGTCTTATCCACCTCCTGCATACCCAGAACATCGAAGTCGTTCTCCACGATAGCCTTGGCGAGGGCGGCTTTGCGGACAGCCCATTTGTAATTGTCATTGTCGCCATAGGCTCCGTACAGGACGTTGAAGGTTCCCAGTTTCACGGCTCCGTATGTAACGGTGGGCATATACATGGAGACGTCAGTATCTGTGCTGAGCTCATGGTTAAGCACCGTTTCGAACTCCTTCACGCAGGATGTGCCTGCAAACAGGATGGCCAAAGCGGCGAAAACCAGTGAAAATATATTCTTTTTCATAGTCTCTGACTGTTTTAAACGTTAGTCTCCCAGATAACCGGGGTTCTGAGGAAGTCCCTCCGGATTGAGGATACGCTCGCTGTAAGGGATGGGGAACAGGAGGTCCTTGAGGGTGAAGTTGGGATTCTTGGCCTGGAAAGCGGGCACCATCTGGGTTGCGTCTGCATTGTACATGCGCAGATAGTCGTGCCAGCTGTGGCCTTCGTGGATGAATTCCTTCATGCGCTCGTTGTAGATGGCGTCACGGAGGACCGTACCTGTTTCGGAGGCTTCGGCGCTGGCGGTAACTCCGGCGCGGTCACGAACAACCTTCAGCCACTTCCTGGCTTCGGTCTCGTTGCCGTCCCAGTAGTAGGCTTCCGCGAGCATCAGGGCAACATCGGCATAACGGAGTACAATCCAGTTGTTTCCGCCATAACCGTCCGAGCCGCAGTCCAGATCCTTGTACTTCATGGAGTGATAGTACTCGATTCCGGAATATGTGGTCTTGCGGAGGAAGGCCCTGCGGGCGTCGTTCGCGTCATAAGTGGCATAGAATTCGGGCGTGGTCATGCTTGCGCTGTTGCACAGGTGCTTGGAGGTGATGTTCGCCTCCGACATGGGACCGTACACATAGGCGAAGTCTGAACCAAGGTCCGCGTTCTTCGCAACAAAGTTGATCTGGAAGATATTCTCCTTGCAGCCCTTCTGGGTGGAAAGATCCCAAATGCTTGCGAAAGGAATGTCTTTCAGCTGGCTGAAGGTCTTCTTGTTCCACGCCTCGTTCAGCATGCTTTCCGCTTTGGCCAGGATGGTCTTGCGCTGGGAAGCGAATTCCACGTCGGTGGCCTGCTGGAGGGCGGCCTTGCCGTAAAGGGCATAGGCGGCGACCTTGTTCACGCGGCCGCAGTCTGCTGCGGGAGTGAGATCCGTCAGCGGGCTGTCGATCACGTACTGCAGGTCCTTGTAGATCTGGTCGTACACATCGGCCTTCGAGGTACGACGGTTGGCCTCCTTGATCTCCGGCATGGAGGTGAGAGCCTTGTCGAATACCGGCACTGCGCCCCATTCCGCAACCAGGGTATAGAAGCCGAGGGCGCGGATGAATCGGGCTTGAGCTTCATAGGAGTTGCGGGTGGAAGGATCGGCATAGGTTACGTCGTCCAGATGGTAGATGAGTTTATCGGCATATCCGATGCTTTTGTAGATGGTCTGGTAACGGTTCAGGAGGAACTCGTTTTCCTCGTTCAGGGTGAAGTTGTAGAACTGGAAGTATGCGCCGCCGCGGGCACCGGGATCCGTGCACACCGTGAGGTTGGAGTGGACGTCGGTGAAGTGATAGGAATTCACGAAATAGTAATTTCCCTTGAGGGAGGCGTATGCGCTGTTCAGCACGTTGGTGATGTCCGCTTCACTCTCGTAGAAGTTACCAGAGGTCACGGAGTTGGGATCGCTCTCGTTCAGGAAGTCGGAGCAGGAAGCGCAGATAATGGCCGCTAAGGCGATCAGTATATATTTTTTCATGGCTCGATTCCTTTAGAAAGTTATGTTAAGTCCGCCGGTGATGATTCTCGAAAGCGGATATCCGCCCCAGTCGAAGCCGGCCTCCATGTTGCTGGTCTTGTAAGAGATTTCCGGGTTGTATCCGCGATAGGGCGAAATGCAGAAGAGATTGTCGCCGCTCACGTAAACACGCACCTTGGAAAGTTTCACGAAATCCGTCCAGGCCTTGGGCAGGGTGTAGCCCAGGGTTACGTTGGACAGACGCACGTAAGAAGCGTCTTCAACGTAGAAGCTCGCCAGACGGTTGGAAGTATTGGTAGTGGAATGACGCTCTGCCAGGGGCACATTGTTGCGTCCCGGGTGCTCGTCGTCGATGTAACGGTCCGCCACAATCGCGTACTGGTTACCGGAACCTTCCATGTTATAGCAGTAGTAGTCCTGGAAGTTGATAACCTTAGCACCCACCGAGTAGGTGAGATTCGCGGCGAAGTCTATCCCGTTCCAGCGCAGCGTGGTGGTAAGGCCGCCGGTGAAATCCGGATATGCATCGCCGAGCACTTTCTTATCGGAAGTGTCGATGATGCCGTCCTTGTTCACGTCCTCCCAGATGATGTTACCGTAGGAGAGGTTCGCAAGGTCGTAGTTGTTCTGGGCCGGGCCGCGGAGAACGTATCCTTCAGGGAACTTTCCGCCGTTGGCGTCATATACCTGCTTGTCGATGAGGCAGTTCGCGTAATCCTCCTCCGACATGATGCCGATTGCCTGGAATCCGTAGAACGAACCCACGGGATATCCTGCGGTGGTGATGTGGGAGAGAACGTTACGCTCTGTCTTTCTGAGGATGTCTTCCAGACCGCCCATATCCAGAACCTTGTTGCGGTTGATGGAAACGTTGGTGCTGATGGTCCAGTCCACGATGCCCTGCAGGGGACGGGTGTCCAGCTGGAAGTCGAAACCGCGGTTGCGGATCTTCGCGCCGGAGAGGTTCGTGGTGGTCTTGGTGGAACCGGAGATTGAAGGAATCGGCTGCTCGTAGAGGATATCCGTGGAAATGGAATTGTACCAGTTGCCGATGAGGTTAACCCTGTCGCCCCACAGGCCGATGTCGAAACCGAGGTTGGTCTGGATGGTGGTTTCCCAGCCGAGACCCTCGTCGGTGAAGGCACCTTCGTATGCGGTGGTCACAGGAGTGTTGCCGAATGCGTATGCGCCGGTGCTGATGGAAGCGAGGGAAGAGTAGTTGCCGATATCGTTGTTACCGCTCTTACCCCAGCTGCCGCGAAGACGCAGCGACACGGGAAGATCGCCGATAAGGTTCTTCATGAAAGGTTCGTTGGTTACGGTCCAACCGGCGGAAACCGAAGGGAAGAAGCCCCAGCGGTGGCCCTTGGCGAAGTTCTTCGAGCCATCCTCACGGGCAATCAGGGTCAGAAGATAGGTGTCGCGGAAGTTGTAGTTGATACGGCCGAAGAACGACACGAGGTCGTTGTAGGGAACCGTATTGCCGCCTCCGATGGAGACCATTTCAGAGTTGATCTCGGAGTCGCTGGAGGAAAGGTTGGCGGACTCGAGGGTGTGGAAACGGGTATCCTGGCGCGAGCCGTTCACGCTCATTCCCCATTTGGTGCCCTCAATGGAAGCACCGGCGAGGGCGTCGATGTGATGGTCGCCGAAAGCCTTGTTCCAGGAGATGGTGTTCTCCCAAGTATAGCCGTTATCGACGGAACCGCTCTGGGATACGTCGTCGAACTCGTTCTCGCTCGAACCGGAAAGCTTATATACCGGAGTGTAGGAACGGGAGAACTTGGCGTGGAAATGATATCCGTACATCGTGCGGATCTTCCACGCGCGGGTGGGGGTCCACTCCAGGTAGGCGCTGGCCTGAAGGCGATAGGTCTTGCCCTCGGTATCGCCATAGGATTTCTGCTCCAGAAGGTTGACCGCACCTTCCTCGACGGTCCACTTGTCACGGACCTGGTCCTCGAAGGTATAGAACGTGCCGTCAAGGTCGTATGCGGGAAGCAGCGGATTGTAAATCAAAAGGTTATGGATATCGCTTCCATATACGCCGCCGAGGCTCAGGCCATTGGAGCTGTAGATGGAAAGGATTGCGTTCTCACCGAACTTCAGCACGTCGCGACCAGCCTTCCTCACGATCGAGTAGTCGGTATTCGCGCGGATGGTGTTGCGGTCGTAGTACGTATATTTGGGGTATCCCAGGGTTCCTTCGGTATAAGACTTGGAATAACTGAGGGAGAAACGCACGAGGTCGTTGCCGCCGTTCATTCCGATCACGTAGTTGTTGGTCGGGGCGTTCTTGTTGATGGACTCCCGGAGCCAGTCCGTTCCGTTCCAGGTACCCTTCTGCATCCATTCCCACTGGACGGGCATAAGCTCGCTGTAGTCGAAGTAGGACTCTCCCTCTTCTATGGAACCGTTCGCGACGAAAGCCTTGTTGACAAGGTCGATATACTCCTTGCCGGATACGGAATGCACGCCGTTGGTATTCGGCTGCTGGATACCCCAACTGGCGTCGACACTCACCGTGACCTTGCTGTCACGCTTACCTCGCTTCGTGGCCACAAGGATAACTCCGTTGGCCGCTCGGGCTCCATAGATGGCAGAGGAAGCGGCATCCTTGAGGACGGATACGCTTTCAATGTCG
>JAEEGH010007661.1_pt1 | contig 25846 bp, 16 predicted proteins | sample 9134181 | NCBI WGS metagenome assembly JAEEGH01 (sample SAMN16246544, study PRJNA631951) | gut metagenome | biome: gut microbiome; feature: rumen; material: DP-attached | host: Bos | place: Iran: Karaj | collected 2018-10
GATAGCCGCTTTGGTAGAGTAGCGGTGTTGGGTTGGTGTCGATAGCGTCCAGACTGCCCAACAGGTCGGCCGTGGCCTCCTCGCGGGTGAGCTGCTCCAGGTCGTAATTATTGCGTTTCAGGACCTCTACCAGGAACGTGGGCGTGCCCGACTGGAACCACTGGTCGCCGAACTCCTTGCGTTTTAAGGCAGACAACAGACTGAAAGGATTATACATCCCTGCGCTGTTGGGGTGGAAGTGGTAGCCGTCGTATTGTTCTTTCAGTCTCCCGTAGCACTCCTCCTTGGTCAGGCCGTTGGCCGCCGCCAGTTCCCCGACTTGTGCATCGATGTTGTCGCGGATTTCCTGCTCGGTGATGCCGCAGATTTCGGCATACTGCTCTGACAACGAGATGTCTTCCAGGTTGTTGAGGTCGCTGAACACGCTCACTTTCGAGAACTTGGTCACCCCGGTGAAGAAGGCGAGACGGATGCACGCATCCATGGTCTTGGCCACCCCGTAGAAACCCTTCAGAATCTTGCGGTAGTTGTCCTGGAGTTCCGTGTTCCCGATAGTCTGCAGCAGCGGCTTGTCGTATTCGTCCACTAAGATTACGACTTGACGGCCGGTTTGTTCGTATGCGCGTTGAATGACACCAATAAAACGATCTGACAAAGCCATGTCTTTGGGATTTTCCCCATAAATAGTTTCAAATTGGCGAATATGCCTGTCAATGATGGAGATGAGGGCTTCCTCGCTTCTGTAGTCGGCGGCGTTGAGGTCGATGTGCAGCACGGGATACTGCTTCCATTCGGTTTCCAGCTTGCTGATGGCCAACCCTTCGAAGAGCTCCTTCCGCCCTTGGAAGTAGGCCTCCAAGGTGGTGACCAGCAAGCTCTTGCCGAACCTGCGGGGACGGCTGAGGAAGTAGTATTTGCTGTCATTGGCCAGCTTGTGTACCAGAGCGGTCTTGTCAAAATAAAGGTATCCTTTATTGATAATTTCCGAGAATGTCTGTATGCCGATAGGGTATTTCATAACGGTGGATTTTCGCCGCAAAGATACAATTTATTTAGAAAGACAACCTGAACAACTTGATTGCCCCTTGGCGGAACGTGGGGGCTGGGGCGGGTATGTGGCGGTGGGGATCATGGCGCGAAGATAGGAATTTTATTCACACTTGTCGAAAGGATTATGTCCGAATGTTGCAATGCGCCCATGCGTTATTTTGAGCAGATAAGGGACTTTGCGTAATAAATATTGGCGTTCTTCAGGGCGTGTCACCTGAAACACAGGTTCCTGATACTCTGTTTCCAAAAGTCCTATACCATGATTTGACGATGAATTATGGGATGGAGGAGCCCCTATGTTGTCTGTGTCAAAATGGCACGCCAGCAAATACAGCTTATCCGACGAGAGCTCCAAAAACAACCGTGATTCGACAGAATCATAGACAAATTGGAGACGATACGCTCCGGAAAGCGTTCCTTCGCCTTCTTTCACTTCCAAATATGAGAGTCCATCCCGTATGATCACTTTCCAAGGGGAAGCAGTATTATTTTTGTGCCTTATTAGAGATTCCTCGTTCATTTCCATAATAAAGAGTGTTTTGTTGTCGTAAAATTCCAAACTGGGAGATTTGAAATCATAATAAGCACAAGGATCTCCGTTTATTCTGAGTTTCACGACATTCCAATAACCTATCAGGTTGTTTGAAATGGCGTCTTTTTTACAGCCACTCAGGACAATCGTCAATGGGAGCAACAATCCTATAACTATTTTCCTTTTCATTTTTTATTACGATCTGGGTCTAAAGGTCTTAACCGTCCCGTTTGTTTGAAAATTTCTATGCCAATTTCATATATCTTAGGATCATCTGTGTAGTTCTTCCCGGATAGAATCACATTCATGATGTTTGCGAGGGATACTGGATTCATATATTTCTGAGGAATGAATTGCTGATTTGGATCTTTCAATATCTTGTCGATGTCTTTTTCCACCTTCTGTACGTATTCTTCTTGTCTTTTGATAATTTGATTTTCTTTGTAGGCAGAATACAGCAAACCACAATAAAAAGCCTCATTAAGAACAGTGATGACCAACATACCTCTTGCGACATGTTTTGTGGAGGAACGGGGGGCGCCAACAAATTGGGGCTTATATCGTTTGTCAGGCATAGTATAGTTTGAGGATTTTGTTTCAGGAACTGTTATTTGCAGAACAGTCGGGTTATGGGTGGGATCTGTTGCTCCGTATGTGTTATCCATTTGAGGAATGGGGACATCAATGCCTTTGAACATAAATTGAAAAGAATGTTGTTTAGTACTAATGCCAATGTCCCTACATCCAGTTTTACTATTATACGTCCAATTATTAACATCCTTGTTGGAAGCCATAAACATTTTTTTACCTATAGGAGATAAATTATTAATGTTAATATAAGCCCCGTCTGCATTGAAAACCCACCGACATACATCTGCGTCCAAATATTCTAACCCTTCAAGCTCCATTCCGTCCACAACCCTGTTCTCCGCAAACGCATACACACTGTTCCACGGGAACTTCCCCGCCAAGGGGTCCACGCTCCAAAATCTCCCTAACCGCGTGTCGTGCATACGGTACTCGAAAGCGTGCAAAGCCCTGTCTCCAAACACCTCATTATCAGCCTCCTGCCCGTTGAAGAAGTACCGATAACCCCCGTTATCGTAACGTGGGGGCTGGGGCGGGTATGTGGTGGTGCGGATCATGGCGCGAAGATAGGAATTTTTCGGGTTGGACAACAATTAAGATATATTTTTTGACGACAACAGGGACAATTGGGGACAACTTGTTGAGGATAACAGGAAGATTTGTGCGTGTAATCAACTACGACTTCGGTTTCTTCAGCTTGATATCCTTCATGTACCCCTCGTTCTCCGCCTCGTATCCGGTGGGCAGTGTGTCATGCAAAGTAAATGTGGGGACAATTTCAATCCATTCAAGATATTCTTTGGAGGCAGAGCACTTATATCTGATCTTTGATAGCAGAGAGTCTTCGCTATAACGCAGAATTTCCACTTTATAAATCAGATCCTTCTGATAGAAATCAGACATGACGATTTCATGTTTGTGTGGAAACAAAGAATCGGGTGTGTAATAATATGCCAACATCCAATATGCCTTTTCAAAACCTTTGACATTTCTCCCTTTCTTGTATATCATATAAGGTTGTAAAGTATCACTATCCCAGTGATAACAGTATTTCACCTCAATAGCTTTCCGTTTGAACCATTCATGATCAATGGCTAAGTCTGCAATCGGAGCAATGACAAATAACAAAAAAAGGGTTGCTAGAACACAGCAACCTGGATATTTTTTATGAAATAATCCGTGATTCTATCTAATGGATATATGAATTTCATTGATGTGAATATTTAGTGATCTTCAACACTTTGATGGTATTCTTCGCTTTCCCAAGATCCTGTTTCTTTATCGACATTAATCATCTTAATATCGGTTTTGATTTTTGTCTTCCTGAAAAAATTAAACCAACGACCGTTGTCGATATAATACAAATAGTGGTCATCTTTCCCGACTTCAAGATTTGGATCATAGTCATTATATTTGAAACCTTTGGAAGTAACAATCTTTATAAGATTCATGCGCTCATTGAAAGTAATTGAATATGATTCTGTCACTTCTGTATTGGTAGTCACAATAGCTGCGAAGAATCCTACACCTCTGCTTACTCCCACGTAAGGAAAAACATCCCTGCCTTCGACGGAAAAACCTTTTTTCACCGGATAGAAATCCAACGACGTGATAGGACCTCGTTTTGAGGATTGTCTAAAATAATCTGAAGAAAAATCTGTTCCAAAATGCACCTTTAAGCAAAATGGCATAACACCTGAAACAGATTCCTGACTGGAAATCTTAAAAGGGGATCTATATTTGAAATAGGTGATTCCAACTTTATCCTGCGCGGTTCCTTTACCTATCACATAATTCCATCCATATTGTGCAAGTCCAAATGCACTTTCAAATTCTGTTGTAGTGTAATAGACTTCCAGTCCCTCCAGCTCTCTCCCTTCCACAACTTGGTTCTCCGCAAACGCATACACACTGTTCCACGGGAACTTCCCCGCCAGCGGATCCACACTCCAAAATCTCCCTAACCGCGTGTCGTGCATGCGGTACTCGAAGGCGTGCAAAGCCCCCTCCCCAAACACCTCATTGTCAGCCTCCTGCCCGTTGAAGAAGTACCGATAACCCCCGTTATCGTAACGTGGGGGCTGGGGCGGGTATGTGGTGGTGTGGTTCATGGCGCGAAGATACTAAATATTAGATACATTTTTATTCCACGATTGGAGTATCATTGTTTTTTTGCGTTTGAAGGATTTGCGATAAGCGCGTGGCACGACGCATTCCATTTTGTTCAGCCATTTATTAATAACTTTTCTGTCCACGTGATTCATATATGCCCACTTGTCATCAAGTCGAACCAACAAATAGCCACCTGTATATGAAGGTGTTGTGTCAAATTGACTTTGGAGGATATCCGTTCTTATCGTTTGATAAAGCAGCTTTCTCCAATTCATGAACTCATGCCTTTTGACGCGGTTCGGGAATCGTGGTATGAAAATCACATCGGTATCTTGATATAATATGCCAAGGTCATCATGAAGAGTAAGAAGAACTTCGTCATCAACAATCATTTGGAAGAAAAATCCATAGAATGTCGGATTCTCCATTGTTTTGAAATGACAATAAGGCGATGCTTTGACGATTTCACAATGATCGCAATACCCACCGAGATCTATTCTGTTAGAGTCCGATAATTCGCTAAGGATTTGATTTGCCATTCGTTCAATAATATCCATCTCTTTGCTGTAGCACTCTTCGGTTGTCCTTAATGTGTTAATTGAATGACCGTTATGGATTCTGATTTCTGTATAAGAGCCATCCAATATCAACACATCATGAGTGATAAATTTTTTGTGCTCTGAGTTTTGATACTGAAAAACGACATATTCAAGCAGACTATCTATGTGACTGTTACCTAATGTCCTTGTCGGGTAGTATGAGGTATTAAAAAGGTGCAAGCGGTCATTGAGATTATAATCAAACGTTGACACAATCACCCCATAACGTGAAAAGATTATGTAATTGGGGAAGCCACCCTGAACAATTTCTATCCAAACGGGTGGTTGGTTTTGTGCATGCAGCGATGGCAAGTTTAGAAAACAGAGAAATGTTACAAGATTATAAAGAGCACGTTTCATTTTATATGTGACTATTTGAGGACATTGAATACTTCTTCTAAACTAAAGTTATCTTTTCAGGAGTTTTCTGATATAAGAACCTGCGGTTTGAATGTTTTTTATTTGAGTGAAGGGTTCTGGTATAGGTATAGCACTTCTGGTCATGTCCTTATGCAAGACTTCAATGTAATAATAGTTGATGGCACTGCTCAAGCTCATTTCAATCATTTGGCTCAAATCATTCCGATAGTATATTTTTGAAACGGTTTCTTTAAATAAATTCACTGCGGTCGGATCTTTAACACTTTGCCAAGTGAAAGCAACTAGTTCGTCTGTGGTATCATATCCGCCTCTAAACGACCACTCTTTTCTTATCACTCCCCATGCGTGACGGGATTCATGAATGAGAGTCCCTAACTTGTTTCGTCGGAAATATACATTCACATGTAGGTCGTCAACATGTTTTGTGTGTCCCCCGGTAAAGTCTTCTATCATATCTTCGTTTGTGGAATATGTGACGATTATGTTAGGATCTCTCATGATTTCCTCAAATCCTTGCCTCATCTCAAGAAGCGTGTTGTAGTCGTATTCACCAAATAATTTGTCGATTTTACTATTTGTTTTATTGTCATTCCATCCTTTCTGGGCAGCTTGCGCTCGAATAGCAGTAGCTTTCTTCTCGATAGATGATATTTGGTCGATAATCCACTGGTAGCTTTCTAAGAAATTATTTCTAGCTATGTTGTCGTCGAATGCGGTGTCCGCACCAAACCTGTCCGCAAACCACACTGGGTTCCCCGCAAAGCACGCATACGGACTCTCGTACTCCTTGAAAACGGGGTCAACGTTCCACCTCCTGCCCAACCGACTGTCGTATTGCCAGAATTCAGCGGTCAAACTCGCCCCTTCTCCAAGCACCTCATTATCAGCCTCCTGCCCGTTGAAGAAGTACCGATAACCCCCGTTATAGTAACTTTGACTGTTATATTGTTGATAATTAATCATTTGTGATATAAATTCACTATGAAATATTCAAAATCGTTTGATAATTAATGTGGCAAAAATACATTTTTTACTAATCACCACGTTACCACTTTGTTCACAATCGAATATTGCTCGCCGGCTGTCATACGCAGATAGATGCGGGTAGTTTCGATATTTTCATGCCCCATGAGGTCAGCCAGAAGTGCAATATCATTGTATTTTTCTAGAAAATTCTTTGCAAAACGGTGTCTGAAAGAATGAGGATGAACTACTTTGGGGTCAATGCCGTATTCTTTGGCGTATTTCTGTAGCCGCCGGTAGATGCCTTCCCGAGAAATCAGCCTTCCCCAACGATTTCTGAAGATGAAACCCGATTCGATTTGCTGGGATTCCAACCATTCCAAGGCCGCCGTCACTAGTGTTTTGGGGATGTAGATACGTCTGATTTTTCCGCCTTTTGTACACAAGTCTATGTAGCCCGTATGCACATGTTCCACTTTGATTTGCAAAAGTTCGCTGATTCGTGCACCTGTGGCCGTCATGAACCATACCATGAAGTACCATTTCATGCGCCCGTCCTTCTTCATTCTCTTTTTTAAATACTGGTAATCCTCATTACTTATAACATTTTCCAAATAACGTTTCTGTTGTACCTTGACCGACCTTAACTTCAGGTCTTCTCTTCCTAAATATTCCAAGTATTGATTGAGCCCAAAGATTTGGATGTTGGCGGAAGCCGGCTTATAATGGGTGACGCAATGTTCCTTGAAATTCAGCAGATTAGCTTTGTTGACAGTGTCGTAAAACGAATAGTAGCGTTCCACTGCTGTCGAATACGATCGTATCGTATTATTTGCAAGATTCTTTTTGCGTAGGTGATCTTCAAATTTTTTGTACATAGATTCTTCATTTACTGGACTGTTCCCTTTTCAATCGCATTCTCCTGTCGGTCAGTTTTTGCCGTCTCCCCTTCTTGTGTGGCTCCAACCACCCGATACCCACCGCTTTTTTTCGATCCAACGTACTCGACTAAATTTTCCGCTTTGAGTTGTAAAAGGATGCGGTTGATGGTGGATTGAGAAAAACGGGTGATCTCAGAAAGCCTGACGGCAGAAATTATGGGGCTGTCGGTTATAAGTTGAAGTATTTTTGCAGTCTTTTTATTTTCAAGGATTGGTGTTTTGTTCTGCTTTGCCCCCCTTGTACTTTCCGAAGAGGAATCAAGTTTCGGAATCAGAGCATGCAAATCTGCCTGTTCCAAAAAGGTGCTGGACACTTCAAAAGGAGTGTTTTCGTTTTCGAGCCACAATTGTCCTCCCGAATATGCGCTTATCAGTTTGCTTGCAACCAGAGTATTACGATTTATTTGTATAAAGTTTTCGCTGCCGAAAAGATTTTTGAAGCTCTTCAACGAACCATATCTGAAAAAGATATTGTCTTCTTTCCCATAAATTTTTGTGACATTTTGCTCTTGCTCACAATAGCGAATGGTTTTGTAATTCAGCAGTATTGTGTTGCTGGCCGAATCTCTGACCAATATTTGGTCGCCCGACTTTAACAAAAGAGCCTCCGTGTTTTTCCCCTCCTTCTGACTTCGATGGAACTCGCAAAGAAGAAAGGTGAAGGCGAGAAGTCCTGAGTTTCTAAGAGTGGCGAACCACACGCACCCCCAATAATAAGAATGAGCTTCCTTAGGGGTCAGCACGTCGGGTATGCAACTCATAATGTCGGAATACAGCCACGTAAATTCGACAACAATCGCCAAAAGCACACTGATGATAGAACCGACAGCATAAGCCACAGCCCTGTTTTGTTGGTAAAACAGCGGATGCAGGACAAAAGCATTCACGAAATAGACAACCAGCAATAGCACCCCAATGCAATATTCCTTAGTGTGGATATTCAATGGGCTTGGACGGAGGATGGAATAGTTAGCGAAGAAGTACAGAAACAAGGAACAGATTATCACCAAGGCAATGTACTTCCATTTTACTGCGATTTTTGGATTTTCCATATTAATTTTTTTTTGCAAAAATAATCTTTTTATCCATTCAAATAACAAAACTAGTCATATATGGCACGATAAAGTCCGAAAAAAACTCTTGAAAGGAGATGTGAATCTATTTTTCTGGTTGTCAGTTTAATATAAGCTTCTTTATTCCTATTTATTCTCTTGTTTATCCATCCAAATACGAATGTTCGTCATAAATGAAACGATAATAACGAAATCACACGTCTTTAATGAAGAAAAATGAATATTTTTGTCAGCAAATAAATAATATAATTATGAAGAAAAATCACACAGCAGTAATCAGGTTTGTTGTCCTAATCACATTGTTTTTCGGTGGTCATTCATGTAGTAAGGAAATCGCATCAAATTGTGATAATTTAAACAGGGTGGTGCCAGTTCAGACATGTGAAAAAAGTTCGAACAACTATGTTCTTCTTACTTATGCGGGACATGATGCTAAAGACTGTTCGGGATGCATCCTGTTCAATGGAAGACTGATACACATCAATTGTCAAGGCTGGGGGGACGCTTGCCTTCACTCTGCAGCCGTCACCCTAAACCAGGTCGCCTCTTCCGTGACCGCTACCACTACTGACACGTTCGACCTGACATCAGAGGACTTTTTTCTCATGCCAGATCGCTCGTTGAACTACACGGACGAGAAAGGCAGACGTATCTTCCTGAACATCCCCGAACAGATGGTCTATCGTGACACCGCCACCCTGCAGTTCACCTTCACGGGGTTGTTCTTCAGTGAAACGGCAGCTTACAACAATTTTTAATGATTTACTTTTGTAAATAGATAAACATGTTACAACGCATTAGAAATAGCAAATGGTCTAAAGTGGTCGCTTTGGGGCTAGTGATATTGATGTTTACGGAAATAATCAATCCCTTAAGTCTGTACGCCATCACGGGTGGTCCAAGCCAACCAGAGATGGCTGGATTCACCCCGACAAACACAGACAGTATGGTGGACCTTTTCAGCGGGGATTTCCACTACACGATTCCAATCATGACGGTTCCCGGACCAAACGGTGGTTTCCCAATAAACCTGAATTACACCTCGGGTGTGGGTATGGAACACGAGGCATCGTGGGTCGGTCTCGGCTGGAATCTCAATCCAGGAGCCATCAACCGGCAAGTGCGGGGCGTTCCTGACGATTTCCGGAACGACACGATTGAGAAAGTCTATCACCGGCGTGACAACAACACCTTCCTGTTTTCCCCCTCAGGAGGCGGAGAATTCTATGGCGGAGACTTTGGGCTCGGCCTGACCAAATCGAGTTCATTCATCTACAACACCTATCACGGTATCACCCTTTGTCAAAGATTCGGGATTTCAGCCTCATACGCCAGAGAGCAGACAATAGAGAAGGACTCCAGCGTACAACATAACAAAATTGCGACAGTTGGCGTAGCGTTAAACCTTGATTCGGACAACGGGATAACCCCCTCTTTTTCCATGAATGGCGGGAAATATCTGAAAGGCGGTTTTCACTATGGCTATAACAGCAAGAGCGGTTCTTTCACGTATGGCAACCAGATTTCACTAACTGCTCCTTTTCAATCCAAGGAATCAAAAGAGAAAGGAGAAGACCCCATGCACATTGGCTACGGGGGTGTCGGTCTATCCTTCTCAACAGCAGCCAGCCTCCCACCTATACGCATACCCATGAATTCGACCAGCTGGGGCATCTCTTTTCAGGCCGGAGGCGCTGGAGGGTTTGCGGAAGGTTACGGGGCTGTCAATTGCAATATTATATCTCAGAAAACACCTTCAAATCCTGTGCTAAACCCCGCTTGTGGCATTTTATACGCTGAGAAGGCTGATGTAAACTCTCTACAAGATTTTAATAGGGAAAAGGAACTTCTTGTGGATCATGATTCCCGTAATTTGCCACTTCCCGTGATGACCAACGACCTGTACCATATCACGGGTGAACTACAAGGTGGAACATTTAGGGCTTACCGATCCGATTATGGTCATTTCTACGACAACCGCATTGAAAACAGTACGTTCTCTACAGATGCGGGAGTTGATTTGGCTTTCGGCAATGGCACACAGTTGGGTACAAATCTTTCGTTTACATCAGGAAAATCCGAAACGGGAGACTGGAATACTGAAGATTATGATACTCTTTTGATATTCAAGGACAAGGAGACTTACCATGGACAATCTTCCCGAAGCATACATCCTACCCTTTACGAGCCTTTCTATTTCAAAATGTCAGGGGAGCAGACTGCATCTGATGTGAATCAACTGCTGGCAATTGGATCTGAAAAAGCTGTGTTTTTCCATATCTGTAAAGAACCCAAGAAAACATTTTGGCAAGGAGCATGGTTCCGATACTATACGAAAGATAATCTTCCTGGAAGGGATGCATCATCCCATTACGAACAGGCGGAGCGCACCGTCAGGACAAATTCCATCGAATATGACACAACGGGTGATGGCTCCGACAGTTACAGAAAAGGACACCATATTTCCCAACTCTCCATTCTGAACGCCAATGGGGAACGATTTACGTATGGTAGGACACTGTACAATTATATTGAAAAGGAAGTCTCGTTTTCCATTTGGCCTGGTTACGCTTTGACGGGCGGTACCGTGACAACTAATTACGACTCCATCCTTGCCTGTGCAAACACCCCAAACAGTCAGCGAGTTGGTAAGGAGAAGCTTTTTACCAGCACTACAACCCCTGCTTATCCCTACTCATACCTGCTCACCTCCATCACTTCACCGGATTACGTTGACCTTACCGGAAACGGGCCTTCCGAAGACGATTTGGGCTATTGGGTGAAACTCGGATATTCGACAAAGTGTTTCGGTGACACCGCCTACTGCTGGCGTTTCCCTTATCGGGGTGCCAACTATTTCATGGGAGACAGGTCGAACCTGAACGATGACATAGGCAGCTATAATTTCGGGAAAAAAGAAATCGAATACGTGGACACCATCAGCACCAAAACCCATTATGCGGTCTTCTACGTCTCGCCAAGGGACGATGCACGCGGAGCCGATCCGAATAACGAACAGATGGGCGGGTTCTCACCAGAGCGGTCACAACATCTTTTCAAGTTGGACAGCATCAAACTTTTCAGCAAGGAAGACCCCGCTGTCGCCATAAAGACAGCCGTATTCGAATATGACTACTCCCTCTGTCAGGGTGTTCCAAACAGCACCGCTGACAACCAAGGGAAACTTACGCTGAAGAGGCTGTATTTTAGATATGCCAACAATATCAAAGGGATGGAAAATCCATACGTTTTCCATTATGAGGGGGCCAATCCGCCGTACGCTCCTGAAAAAATGGATCGGTGGGGGAATTACAAGGGCGACGCCAACTATTTCGAACATTACGTAACCCAAGACGCTGATTCCGCGAATCGATGGGCGAGCGCGTGGCTCCTGACACGAATTGAACTGCCAGAGGGAGGATCCATTGAAATTGAATACGAAAGCGATGACTACGCATACGTGCAGAATACGCAGGCCATGTATATGGCCGAGGTTGACAGCCAAACCTCATTCCAGAAGGACAATGGAGGCAAATACTATATCTATTTCAAGAAAAAGCCGGATATTGATGCAACGGAATACGTGTCGGATTTTAAAAACGATCTGATGTTCTTCAAGATAGCTGTAAAGTATGATGTGAACAAGGCCCCCGACTACATACAAGGTTATGCGAAAGTAAAGTCTGCCATGAACGTATCGTCCACAGTGGGCAGAATTGAGGTCAAGCCATTCCCTGCCTACGACATCCACCCTGTCTATTTCTTTGCCCTGCAATATCTGAAAAACAATCGCCCAGACCTTATGTTTGATGGAGCAGATGTTTATGAAGACAGCGATGCTCAGGCATTTTTCAGAGCCCTGGAATCTGGCGGAGTCATCGGCAAAGTGAAAGCCATGTATGGGAAAGACAACTTCTACCGCCATTGCGTCAACAGGGAAGATTTCAACCACTTGGCGATTGGAACATCTAATATGCCCTCGTACGTCCGGCTGAATGTACCTGACAAGATCAAATATGGCGGAGGGAGCAGGGTGAAGTCCATCACCTTACACGATAGGTGGAGAAAATCTGACAGCAGTTCCTACAAGCAGGAGTATTTCTACAGGAAAATAGAGAACGGGAAACTGATCAGTAGCGGTGTGGCCGAATATGAGCCTACGGTAGGGGCAGAGGAAAACGCCATGCGCTATCCCGTCTATGATGAACAGAAAGAGATTTTTTTCATAGAGGATGAGATTTACAGCGAAGAGCCATACGGGGAATCCTATTTCCCGGCCGCCAATGTCGGCTACAGCCAGATTATCGTGAAAACATATACACCAAACAGTGTGACACTGTCAACAGCAGGGATTCAGCGTTTCGAGTTTTATACGGCAAAGGATTTCCCCATATCTGTTTCCCAAACCAATCTGCAATGCATGGTTGACCCTGTACCCAACGTCTTTGCGCTAATTACATCGGGATTCAAGCAGGCCAGCTCGTCCTGTTATTCGCAGGGCTATCTGATTGAACTGAACGACATGCATGGAAAGCAGAAGGCCATCAGCACATGCCCGTTTGTAAAAGGCACCGTGAATGACTCACTGATTGCCAATGTTGAACAGGCCGGATACACTTCCAGAGTGGAATACTACTACAAAACCAAATTGGAAGGCGAAGTGCGGAAACTGGACAATCGGGTGGAAGTTCTGCTTGCCGACGGCAAAGCAGAGACGAAAGTACTTGGCCAAACGTATGACTTCGTCATCGACCAGCGGAGGAACCACTCCAAGAGTATTGGTGGAGGTGCAAACGCCCAGTTTATGTTAGGTAATATTACACCACCTATTGCAGGGGTGTCGGCATTTCCCTCTTTTGACTGCTTTGAGGAGGATGTGAAGTCCGTGGCGACCACGAAAATCATCTATAGGACTGGGGTTTTGGAGTCAACCAAAGCATACAACAACGGTTCTGTCATCACCACAACCAATCTGCAATACGACCCCTACACAGGACAGCCTTTGTTGACCACCGTGACCAATGAATTTGAGCAACCTGTTTATCATTACAACATGCCCGCCTATTGGTATTACCCCAATATGGGCAGCGCGGCCGACAACTATAGGGCGACCTTCTTCGATACGACCAGACTTGCGAACGGCCAGCCAGCTTTTGCCAGATATGATATGATCTATGATGAACCTCAAAATTACCGGATTAAATTCGCGTCCGGATATGCTGCCCAATGTTGGACCGCAAGTGATTCTTTTCTAGTCCCCTTGCCGGGTACGGAAATTATCCGTTCCCGGAATTCAAACCAGCTGTCGGCCATGGCGGCGGAAATTGTCTCCATGCGGAATGCCGCCGATCTGAACAATAGGCGTTTGCCAGTGCTGGATGCCATTAATAGAGTACAGGACACCTCTTGTGTGAAGTTTGAGGATTGCGCAGGCGAGACACAGTGGGTTCGGGTAATGTATGATCAATTAAAACATAAGTTATATTTTGTCACAGGAGACACGACAAAGGGATTGTGCAGAATTCAGATTGACAACATTCCTGAGTATCCTCATATTGTGTTTCACAACATTGATTTGCCTGTGTCTGTTCCTCTCAGCCAATTTATTTTCAAGAAGTCAGGTGGCACTGTAAATATTTACACTTCCAATCCCGAAACATTAGTGGAATCCTTTATTTGGAACGACCCTGAAGGTATCTTTCCCGAGTGCATGGACGGGGTTCTGCAAGCCTCGGCGACAGAATACAGCTCTGTATGGCCATACGATTATGAAGACGTGAATATTGATATTGACAACCAAAATTATCTTGGTATTCCGAACATCTATCGCAGTCTCCGGGCAAACCTGTATGTGACGGAAAGGAATCAGACGGGCTCGCACAACCAATACGCCACCAATTCAGCGTATGACGGCACGTTTGCCTCGTTCTCGCCCTTCTATTACGGGCGCGGCAATGCAAACAATATGCAAAACCCCTGGACATGGACGGCCGAGATCACCAAATACAGCCCCTTCAACTTTGAGATTGAAAATGTGAACGCGCTCGGCATCTATTCTTCCGCCTTGTATGGATACAAGAACTCTTTGGTGACAGCCGTAGCGAACAACGCCCGATATGATGAAATCGGGTTCGACAGCTTCGAAAACGACCCGGACATCCTCATTGGAAACAAAAGAGGACATATAGTCTGCGCAACATCAAGTAGCTCCGTGATCTCAACCGATTTCGCACACACGGGCAAACATTCGCTTTACACTCAGAATTTGAAAATTTATTTGGACAAAAAGCGTTCTAATCTGAATCTGCAAGCCGGCAAGAAGTATTTGTTCTCCTGTTGGGTCCGAAGAATCGAATGCCCGACATCTGGCAACTTGGGTGATGACTACCTCGTTTCGTACGGCAATATGGCACCCATTTTCATCAAAGAGCCAAAAGTGGAATGTTGGCAGCGGATTGAAGTGGAATTTACCTATAACGGCAGTAATACATTCGAACTGCAACCGCTTTCAGGAAGGGAATTCTATGTGGATGACATCCGAATTACACCCGCCGATGCAACTTGTAAGACATACGTGTATAGTCCTCAGAATTACAGATTGTTAGCGGAACTGGATGAGAACCATTATGCCACATACTACAATTATGACGAGGAAGGGACCTTGGTCCAAATAAAAAAGGAGACCGAAAGAGGAATTATGACGGTAAAAACCACACGCCAGCATATTAAAACCAACCTATCACAATCCCAAAATCCATAGAAACCATCCGTATGAATAAAATAACTTTATTGACAATCAATTTGTTGCTGTTGTCCGGACTGGTCTCCATGGCAACCAATCCTTGTGACTGGCAAGAAGGTGTAAACGTATCCAAAACACCGTCTTATTTTCCAGGAGACGGCGTAACCGTGACTTTTGACCCGAATGACTTTTTCACTTTTTTATGGCCGGAAAAGTGGTCGGCGAAATCCAGCCTATCTTTTGTTTTGGTGGCAGTCAACAAAGGTCAGACAGTAGAGGAAGCTTTGTCGGACAACAAACCAATAGTGCAGGAAAATGATATTAGAAGCTATTATGTCCAATACCCGTGCGACGCGCCTCCTTTAGTGTTTGGCGAATACGCTTGGCAGATTAAAAACGCCGATGGAAAGACACTTCTGACAACCCATTTTGTCATTGGCGAAGTGAATTCTTCTGGTTATGAAATTTCTACACCGCAGAATGTATGGATGTACACCAAAGAAAAACTAGACGGGAGCTATCATATCGCTTACGACAGGGTGCTACGCATACATTACACCGAACCATACGAGGTGAATACAGACCAAAAGTTGCGGTTTTGCGTTTATGACTCTCACAGGGACATTGTCCTTCGAACCAATGACAATGGTCTTATTGTGGAACCTGCTGGATATTCAATGACTTCCCCGACCATTCAAACGGGCGAGAACTGGCTCAGTTTTTCTGTTGGATTATGCTCTTATTACGACAGCTTTTCACATGATTATCCTGATGATTACTACCTTGAAGTGTGGGACAGCAAAGGGGAGAGGAGTTTCCTGCGCTTCCGATGTGTTCATTCTATGCCAAGATTAGTCCAAACAACCAATGAAAATGATTAATTATGAAAAAGTTATCACTATTTGTCTTGACACTGTTTGGACTGCTGATGAGTTCAAATGCTTCGAATGAGACCTACAGCAGGTGTCTGCGTGGGTCGGATATTCATTATAACGCTCAGCTGGCCATCAATGCGCAACAATATGATCGGTTCAACTGGAACGTATCTAATCCGTTTGTGAGAGTACGACTGTACCTTGCAGAAGACCGTTATGTGGTACACTCCAACAACGAAAACATCTTGGTTACCTACGACATCACTTTAACAGGTAATAATATTCCATCAATCACATTAACCGACACATTAAACATAGGTTATCGTCAAAACTCTCCGTACCGAGACTTGGATATTAACGAATATCAAAACTATAAAGCAGCATCCTTGAAAATAACTTCCGACTTACCCAACATCGCGGAAGACATTGTCTTTGAGCTGCAACTATGCTACCCTCGATTCACAAAGACGGGCTCGGTTGGTACCCCTTTTGACTTGAGACGGAAATACTTCGAAAGCACCAATGAACTCTTGCTCACTTGGGGCTATCTTGACGGTGCTGATGAATATGATTTGGAATGGCTGTTTGTGGACAATCCCATGATGTCCAATAACGTTTCGTACGATTTTGCCAATGCAACGCGGATTACTACTTCCAACAACTATTATAAGATTCCGCTGGCATACCCCAAAGGGAATATCTTATGCAGGGTACGTGGCCGGGGCACCCACTACTACAATGGTGGGTATTATCCTGTCTTCGGGCCATGGAGTTTCGCCACCTCTTCGGGCATCGTCATCCCAGATTCCAATCACATCTGCCGCTATGACTTTGCGGGTTTGGAGGACAGTCTTACTTGGCAATACACCGCAGTATATGCTGAAGAGGGTAAGCGCAAGGAAGTGATTACATTCTATGACGGGACTCTCCGTAACCGACAAGAAGTCACGGTACTGAACACAGACAGTATTGCGGTAGTGGGTGAGACGTTCTATGATCATATCGGGCGACAGGCCTTGCAGGCACTTCCCGCTCCGACGCCAAGCAGAGGAATCCGATACTATGGCACCAATGGAACGGCTGTCGGGCAGTTCAACGGGTATTTCCCAAAATCACAATACGACTATGACGTTACAATTGCCCATAACCAGATGTTTCCGGCTAATGCAGGCAGTGTGTTGTACTATTCGTCAAATAATCCGTTCGCAAACCATCCGCACTGGCCAAATGTCAATCAGACACCTTGGGACAGCGGATACACCTACACTCATGTGCGATACTTAAACGACGGGACCGACAGGATTCATTCTCAAAGCACCGTTGGAAGCACCTTTAAAATGGGCGGCGGACGAGAAACCAGATACTTTTACGGCAACCCTTCCCAAGTGGAACTTGACCGTCTCTTCGGCAACGAGGTAGGAGATGCTTCGCATTATCAGAAAGTGTTGGCCGTTGATGCCAACGGTGAGGTGACGGTGTCCTACTATGACATGAAAGAGAGACTTATCGCCTCCGCCATCGTCCCGTCCGCTGACACATCCCTGCTGGCTGTTGACAGTACACCACCCGTCCACAACTTGCACAGCACAATCTTCTTTGATGATAGCAGCCGCCAGTATGTACAAAACATAGCCGTTGGCATGCCGACATATTATAATTTCACCTATTTCGTCTCGCCTTCTGAAGGGTTGAGGGATACTTGTTCTGGAACTGTTGGTTGTATTGATTGCAGATACCAGCTCATTTTCAGTCTATGGAATACTGAAAATATGCAATATGTTTTTAAGGATTCGCTTGTTGTTTCAGAAAGAGACACTATTATCCATGACACAATCCTCTTGCCTGGTAATTATCAGTTGTATAAAAATATAACGATGGTGAACGATGATATGACTGCTTACGGTTTCGAATTATTCGCGAATAGGCAGCGTCCCTGCGTACATTACGATACAGCCGAAGTGTGTCCTTGCTACACACCCTGTGAGGAATATGCCATGAAAGTAGCCGACATAAAAAAGCCCGACCCGACAAACCCGACGTATGTCCAGACCTTGGCAGAATGTGAAAATCCGCCACAAAGTTTCAATACGGAGTGTGAGGCAAAGCGGGCGGCAATGTTGGCCGACATGAGCCCTGGTGGCCAATATTTCGACAACATCCGTACATGCTGTCCCAATGACACCAACTGTTACTGTGAAACCAACCCAAACAGTTTTTTAGATTCGATATGTGCTTGGAGGTTTATGGAGGATTCTGTTTTCTTTCATAATATTATGTCCGATGCTGGATGCGTCACCTATAAGGACACCCTTTGGGACTATATGCGTGACCATTGGATTGAGGAATATGCTGAAGTGATGCTCAAATATCACCCCGAATACCATCTGTATCAGGCTTTATGTGATTGTGGGGATGCTGAAGCACAACATTATTTTGACAGTGTGTTTATGAACACTTATACATACGAGTCTGCATTAGAATTGGGGTTGCTCAATCCTTTGGGAATGGACGTCAATACAGACATTGAAATCCAAAATTCTAATGAAACGGGATTCCAACCATTCAACGCTGCTATGGTCGACCCGTTTTTCAAAGAGGAAACAGCTTGTTGCCAAGAAAATTTCGATAAAATGTACATAAGTATGGTCGAGAGACTCTTCTCTTACTTTTCTTGGGAAGGACACTGTACGAGCATTTGGTGGCTGTTGTTCGACCCTGCTAAAATTGCCAACGGACAGCGCATTAAGTATAGTGACGAAATAGAAAAGATAATGGTTGATTTTCAAAAGAACATTGTCGATCAATGGGCAGAGAATTATCATTGCTCTGACAGTGATGCTAGATGGCTGTTGTTTAAAAGCATTTACACCTATTTAAAAGACGAAATACGACGAACGGTGTTGCCAGGTTGTATGTTGAGCTGTTCCATAGGAGATGGTGACACCATGCATGATATTTGTTGCCACAAACCAGAGTTTTATTGGGGCCAAAGTGGCTTGTGGAGCGATTATTTTGATGTCGGCACCAACAATTGTTGCGACTACTATCTTTCCGCCAACGATGACTGCCCGGCATGTCCGTTGACAGCAGGACGATGTTTCGGGCAACAGGGTGGATTCCAAATTCGTTTTCTATGTAACCCGGTGCATGGTATTACACCGGAGAACCTTATGAACTCATCCGCAACAGCCCTGAATAGCCTATACGAAAACTGTCGGGAGGATTGCGAGGCATACGCCAACTCCTGGATGAGCGAACTGCGGGATTATTTCGCCAATTTCTGCGAAGATGTTTTGCTTGACACCTTGACATGGAAGAACCTCCGCAATGATTTGATAGCAATCTGTACAGAGAGTTGTCAAGAATCGTTGGACTACCAGAACTTTTATGCCCACCAGCGGTTGGACAGCGTTGCTCTCAGGGGACTGTTGACTCAATACTGCCGCCACTTTTCCGAAAATTACCCTCCTATCGTGTACCCACGCGTAAACAACCAGTATTCGGATTGCGGTTGCGAAAATTATCATCAATATTTGAACAGCTACGCTCTTACTTTTTGGAGTGATCCGCGTGACATCGTGGAAAGTCTAGTCTTAGGAGGGATAACTGCGTCAACATCAGAAGTCTCCAAATGGAATGGATTCTGCATAAAAACCAGATATAGCAACATGTTACACGGCATTGATGACACGACAGCCCTTTATGGTTTGCATTTCCCTGAACAATTCCGCTGCTATCCTGACCTGCCAGACAGTGTTCTCTGCCATCAGCAAGCCATCCTTGCAGCCGCAGCACAAGACACCATCTCGTTCTATCATGCATTGGACAGTCTTGTAGCCGAACATCGTGCAATTTATGCTTCGCATTGTATGAGAAATTTGCAGGAATCTCTGACGATAATAGATTCTTCTACAGAGTTCCTTTACACCTTGTATTATTACGACCAAGCGGACAATCTTATAAAAACAGTTCCTCCTGAAGGTGTTCATGTCATTGACAACCAAACTACTTTAGATGCTGTAGCCGCATATCGGAACAATGTTGCCCGCTACGACATAATTCAGCCGGGATTTGTCCGTCCGAATCATACGATGGTCACCAATTACCGTTACAACACCCTGAATCAGGTAATACAAAGCTATCAGCCGGATTATGACAACGTATCATACGTCTATTACGACATCTTGTCTAGACCGATATTGAGCCAAGACGGGAAACAGAAACCGCAACACAAATATAGCTATACGGATTACGATAGTTTGGGACGCATAAAGGAAGTTGGACAAGTGACAAACAGCACACCCTTCTCTCGCAATGATGCCGACACCCTGAATTTCATCACAGAGTTCTTAAACGGAGGTGTGAAGAGCGAAATCACAAAGACATGGTATGACGAACCAATGTCACTTTCGTTGAACCTGAACCAGACACACTTGCGCAACCGTATCGCCGCCGTGTCGTTTGCACTTGCGGATGACAACAACTACCAGTCGGCCACGCATTACAGCTACGACATCCACGGCAATGTGAAGCGGCTTGTACAGGATATTCCGAACCTTGCCACGTATGACCGTCGGTTCACCGTGTTGGATTATGAATATGATCTCATCAGCGGCAACGTGAACCGCGTGTGGTACCAAAAGGGGGCACTGGAGCAATTCTCACACCGCTACCGCTACGATGCCGACAATCGAATCACCCATGTCTATACTTCCAACATTTTCAAGGTTAAACGGGATTCCGTCGTCTCCCAGGAGCGTCTTGAAGCCCGCTATTTCTACCTGCCCACTGGAGCATTGTCGCGAACAGAGCTGGGACACAAGCAGATACAAGGGATTGACTATGCCTACACCTTACAAGGGTGGTTGAAAGACATCAATGGATATAGGAGTTCGGGATTAGACATGTATGACAGCTATGACAGTTACGACATCGGAAATGACGGTGTCATCCAAACAGACAATGTCAATCGGTTGTTTGCCCATGACGGCTACACCTCCTCCATCCAATACTTCCAAGGCGACTATACGCCAGTGGCGGGCAGCAACTATTTCAACGATTATTCGCAGGAGGCCGTTCCCCTTTACAACGGGAACATTTCCGCCCTTTCCGAAAGTATCTATAACTTGTACGACAGAGGGCTCTTGAAACTTTTCCGCTACGACAAGCTGAACAGGATCAAAAGGATGCGTACAGCGGTACATTATGACAACGCCCCCGGTTGGGAATCAGCCTCCGACAATTTTGCCACGGATTACACCTACGACTGGAACGGAAATTTGCTATTTTTGCAGCGTAAAAACCAATCTGGTCAGGTAATGCATAGTATCCGATATACGTATCCGAATGGCAACAATCGATTGGGCGCGATCACTTCCACTGGTATTGCATCAAGTGTCTATCAGTACGATGCTCTGGGCAACTTGGTCCGCGACAACGCGGAAGGGTTAACCGTGGGCTGGAATGCCATGGGTAAGGTGGACACCATCCACAGGAACGGATCTTTGTTGTCCTCGTTCCGATATAGTCCGACGGGGCAGCGCCAGGTGAAGACCGATTCTTCAGGAACGACCTTCTACATCCACGATGCTACAGGTAACGTGATGTGCGTGTATAAGCTTCAAGGTGATACCCTGACTGCTACGGAGCGGTATCTGTATGGCAACAAGCGCTTAGGTATGTTGGAGCAGCAGGTCTGGATGACGGCAAACAACGCCTGGCTGCAGGATTCCAACACGATTGGGGTGCGTGTTTATGAGTTCACGGACCATTTGGGCAATGTGACGTACACGGCACAAGACCGGAAGTGGCTTGTCCTAGACAGTTATGGGCAACTTCAGTTCATCCCTGCAACAGTTAACTACACCGATTACTACCCCTTCGGCTACCCCATGTGGGAACGAAGTTACGATAACGGGGGTTATCGGTACTTCTTCAACGGGCAGGAGGCTGATAATGAGGTGCTTGGGCATGGGGCTTTGCACGCCTTCGGGTACCGTATGCACGACACGCGCACCGGGCGGTTCTGGAGTGTGGACCCGTTGGCGGGAAAGTTCCCGTGGAACAGTGTGTATGCGTTTGCGGAGAACAGGGTTGTGGATGGAAGAGAACTGGAGGGATTGGAGTGGGATCCCAATAAACCTTTGACAACTTCAAATGAGCAAATCCCCATTCGCGTTGTCTCCGCCAGTGACAATACAAGGGTCATTCCAACAGTATCGCCCGAGAAGAATTTACAATTTCAGAAGACCAAAATGGTATATACACCGAACCCGGGTGAAATCCGCCCAGCCATGTCCGTTTACGAAAAAGAATGGAAATTACATGCTGCCTCTTTTGAGAACTCTCTTCGGAGCGACCTCTTTTTTCGCTCTATTTCCACAGGAGGATTCTTTGTGACTTCTTATTTGTTTGGCGGGTACGTCGCGTCTGATGTTTTGCCGTATGCAATGAGGGGTACAGATGTCCTTAGAACAACCACATTGAAATATTACAACGACATGAAAGCCAAAACCGTATTAGGTTTTGCTGTCGGAACAACTTCCTATAAATTGGATTTATCACCAGACATTTCTTGGCCAGACCCTACAGTTAATTTCAGCAGCCAAATCACCCAAATAGGACTCAAAATATTGGATGAATATAATTTTTTTGATATTTTCAACAAGCAACATGCTATTCAAAATAGGAAACAAGACACAATGGACATTCAAGAAAAGCCGCAATGAGAATTTCACCCACTAACAACAAAATCAGAGGTTTTATTAAGAGGTTCGCTTTTTGCTTTGCATTATGGTTCCTGATTTCTGTTGAAGAATGTAAAACGGGAAGTGGTGGGGAAGCCAGAAAGTTGCCGACATATTACAAACCCACTCCCAACACATGGGAGTATGTATATGAACATATGAGTGGTATTGTTGTTTTTTCATTATTTGCAGGACTCGTGTCTGCTATTATGTTAACACCTTTTTTCAAAGATGAGTAAGAGTAGCTGCACTTATGTTATACATACAGCCTTGTGCAAACGGAAATTTGCTATTTTTGCAGCGTAAAAACCAATCTGGTCAGGTAATGCATAGTATCCGATATACGTATCCGAATGGCAACAATCGATTGGGCGCGATCACTTCCACTGGTATTGCATCAAGTGTCTATCAGTACGATGCTCTGGGCAACTTGGTCCGCGACAACGCGGAAGGGTTAACCGTGGGCTGGAATGCCATGGGTAAGGTGGACACCATCCACAGGAACGGATCTTTGTTGTCCTCGTTCCGATATAGTCCGACGGGGCAGCGCCAGGTGAAGACCGACTCCTTGGGCACGACCTTCTACATCCATGACGCCACGGGCAACGTGATGTGCGTCTATAGGTTGAAAAACGACACGTTGACGGCTTCGGAACGTTACATTTACGGCAGCAAACGCTTAGGTATGTTGGAGCAGCAGGTCTGGATGACGGCAAACAACGCCTGGCTGCAGGATTCAAACACGATTGGGGTGCGTGTTTATGAGTTCGCCGACCATTTGGGCAATGTGACCTACACGGCGCAAGACCGGAAGTGGCTTGTTTTAGACAGTTATGGGCAACTTCAATTCATCCCTGCCACGGTTAACTACACCGATTACTACCCCTTCGGCTACCCCATGTGGGAACGAAGTTACGATAACGGGGGTTATCGGTACTTCTTCAACGGGCAGGAGGCTGATAATGAGGTGCTTGGAGAGGGGGCTTTGCACGCCTTCGAGTACCGCATGCACGACACCCGCATCGGGCGGTTCTGGAGTGTGGACCCCTTAGCCGCCAAGTTCCCGTGGAACAGCACGTATGCGTTTGCGGAGAACAGAGTTGTCGATGGAAGGGAGTTGGAAGGATTGGAATGGAAGCCGAATAAACCGCTAACCACGACAAACGTAGAAATCCCCATACGCGTTGTCAACGCATGTGATCAGACGAAAGTTGTGCCGCCAGTATCGCCAAAAACAGAATTAAGACTTCAAATGTCCACAAAACCAGTATATGCGATTGATCCAGGAGAGATTCGTCCAGCTCCGTCCGAATATGAGAAGGCGTGGGCAGAGTCCGCGGGATATTTTGGTACGTACATATACCTTGATCCCATAGTACGTGCCACGGCGGCTGGCGGATTTGCAGTCACCACAGGTTTGTTTGGACAATATGTTGCATCAGATGTCTTTCCGTATGCAGTGAGAGGCGGGAATCAGCTATACTCATTGGGGTTGAAAGTGTATAATAATCCATGGGGGAAATTCTCAATCGGAGCCGCGACGGGATGGGTGGCTAATGAACAAGATTGGTCTCCTGACATATGTATTCCGGATCCTGAAATTGGTCTAACTAGTCAATATTTTCAGTTTATATTTTCTACATTGGATAAAAATGATATCAAATTTAATCTAAAAGACATCTTTAATACAAAAGTTCACAATGAAATACCATACAAAAATGAAAAATCCACTCGAACGGCACCAAAGAGTAAAGAGGATGAATGATTTCATAAAACGACTCCTTTTTTCGTTTTTTGTTAGTTTCATCGCATTCACAATGAATTACAAATGTGGCATAGAGGGAGGAGCAGCCCGTAAAACTGCATCGTACTATAAATCCAAACCTAACACATGGCTATATGTTTATGAGAACTTGCCGGATATTTGTTTAAAATCTATTCTTACTGCAATACCTTTAACTTTCTTAATTGCGCCATTTGTTAAAGACAATTAGACTTCGTTCGTTATACGTAAAATATCTGAAAATAATATTCGCTATTTTAATATGATGTCAATTTTCCCGAAAAATTCCTATCTTCGCGCCATGATCCGCACCTCCACATACCCGCCCCAGACCCCACGTTACGATAACGGGGGTTATCGGTACTTCTTCAACGGGCAGGAGGCTGATAATGAGGTGTTTGGAGACAGGGCTTTGCACGCTTTCGAGTACCGTATGCACGACACACGGGTTGGGAGATTTTGGAGCGTGGACCCGTTAGCGGGTAAGTTTCCATGGAACAGTGTGTATGCGTTTGCGGAGAACCAAGTTGTGGAAGGGAGAGAGCTGGAGGGGTTGGAAGTCTATTACATCACAACAGAATTTGGAAGTGCTGCGGGTGTTGGAGAATATGGACGAAAAATTGTAAGAGGGCAAGGAAGAGCAAGAGATAAGATAGGGATTACTTATTTCAAATATAAATCCTCATTCAAGACCACGGATCAAGAAGCAGTTGTGGGACTCATGCTGATAAGTTTAAAAAATCATTTCGGAATTGATTTCTCTTCAGACTTTTTCAGGCAATCTTCAAATAAAGGTGCAATTACATCTGTTGATGCTTACCCCATATTTGGTGGATCAATAGAAGGAAGAGAAGTTGATACCTACGCTGGGGCGAGTTTTGGATTTGGATTAGTTGCAGCACACGTAACTATGAAAACAGAAGTGACAAAATCATTTTCGATTACGTATGAGGAACAAACGAGTTTAATTAACCTTGTAAAAGAAAAAGGATTTGAATATAATAACGTAGAACCGAAATTTGAGGTTATTAATCATTACTTATACTATATTGACCGAGGTAATCTTTTTAACCTCTTCAAGGACACACCAATTAAAACAGACATTAAAATGATCGAAGTTGGGAAAAACCAATGGGAAAGTGAAAGTTATCAACGACAAGTGAAAGAGAAACAATCTAAATAACGGAAGAAGTATGACACCAATGATTCCTATCGAAATGATAATAAGAAAAAATCCACAATTGTGGGTTGGAATCAGCCTAATCTGTTTATTTGTCTTTGTCCCAATCGTGGTTTGGATATCTGACCGCGAATGGTTCCGACGGGGAGCCATTGAGGTGAAATACTGCTACCACTGGGACGGTGACACGATTCAGTCATTTTGTCGTTACAATAAGGGTAATCGGATCAACTGTTTCGAAAAAGCATATTGGATGTTGGCATATTATTATACTCCGGACT
>JAEEGH010007662.1_pt1 | contig 25844 bp, 21 predicted proteins | sample 9134181 | NCBI WGS metagenome assembly JAEEGH01 (sample SAMN16246544, study PRJNA631951) | gut metagenome | biome: gut microbiome; feature: rumen; material: DP-attached | host: Bos | place: Iran: Karaj | collected 2018-10
AGACCTATGTTGTTGAGGCAGTTCGCATAGAGCGGATGCTGCTCGCCGAGGAATTCCCGGGCGAGATCTTTCGCCCGTGAGATCGGCACGATGGCGCTTTCGTAATCTCCCATAAACAGGAGATTGACACCCAAGCCGTTGTAACTGCTCACAAGGGCGGCGTTCCGCTCCTGCAGGAGGGTCTCCCGGATCTGGATGGCTTCTTGGAAAGCAGTCACCGCAGCGACGGGGTCACCATTCGCATAGTGTTCGGCACCTGCCTGATTCAACGAATCCGCCTTGGCGCGGAGGGCAAGGGTATCGAGGGGCTGTGCATGAGCCTGCAAGGCCAGGCAAAAGAGAAGGGCAACCCAGCAGGCACGGAAAAAACGGTAGAGAGACATATTTTGAGTATTTAGCCGTGAATCAAAGTTAAAGAATTGTTTACAATAATCCAACGGTGTACACGCCCTTACGGGAGCAAGCTCTCGACGGGGGCATAACAAAAACAGCTGGTTGCAAAGCAACCAGCTGTGTATCAATGTTTGCGGTGAGGGGGGGATTCGAACCCCCGGTACGGTAATCCCGTACGTCAGTTTAGCAAACTGGTGGTTTAAGCCACTCACCCACCTCACCGTATTCACTGGGGCCAAGGCCCCAGACCCCTCGCTTGCTGACGGGGGAATGCAAAGATAGGTTGATTTCTGAGAATTGCCAAATTTATTTGTACATTTGCGGCCATGACCGACGACGTACATAAGAATCCGGGGCTGTTCAAGCACCTGCTGAGCATAGCGGGGCTGGTCGTTGCCGTGCTGATCGGCTTCGTGCTGGGCCTGCAGTTCGGCGACCGGAACCGGCCGGAACCGGCCGGCCCGGAAGGCGCCGTCGATCCGGTCGACACACTCGTCGTGGCTCTTGTCGATACCGTAGCCGTTCCCGCGGAGCCGGAGCCCGAAAAGACCCCGAAACCCTCCAAGACAGACATCGCACAAGGTGTGGAATATCTGGCGGCGCACAATCGCTGGAATCGCGACGAGATGGAAAAGATTTCCGCCCTGGCAGGTCTCTGGGACGCCGTCAACACTTATGACCTCGACCAGATCCGTGCCTATAATGACGTCCTCGGCTCCACACCGCTGACCACCATTGTCGAAGGTCTTGAGAAAAAGCCGAAAACCGGCTTCTACGCCGCCAAAAACGACCACGTCATCACTCTCAGCACGTACGTAAAACGATTACGGTAGTCTTTTGCAGACGAAAAGCTGTCAAAGTCTTGCAGTTATCGGTCAAAAACCTTCCGCTTCGCTCCATCCCTCCCAGCTTCGCTGGGCCCCTCCCGTGTCTGAGTTACTGGGGCGCTGCCCCAAACCCCGCCGTTACGGCCTTCTAATCCACGAGCCTTGCCCTCACGGCCTCCACTAGCGCCTGAAGGCGCGGGCGTCTATGGGTTTTTGTCTCGATAGCTGACGCAACACAGCCAGCGTTCCGGCTGCTGTCAAATATTACTTGTAGAAGCTGGCGACGAAGGCGTTGTAGTTCTTGGTTTTCTCCTTTTCGAATTTGTTGCGGGCGCGGAAGATTTCGCGCTGCTGTTCGGAGGGGTCGTCCAGGACGTTCCAGTTGTCGGCGTAGTTCCAGTAGAAGTGATTGGGGTATTTCTTACGCTTGTCCTTGGCGTCGCTCATGTGCTTCTTTTCCGCTTCTGCAGCGGTTTTGAAACGGCCGAAGCCCTTGGGGGCTTCCGTCATGCCGGCGTACCAGGGGACGAAGGTCTGGCAGCAGGGGTGGCCCATCGCGTTCCACATCACGCAGCCTGTGTCGAATCCCAGATTGGGTCGGAGCTGGAAGATCGAGGAGAGGACGGTGTGGTCGTTGCAGATACTGTTCTCGAGCTTGCCGTCGGCACCGACCGTCTCGTGGAGTGCGAGGACGTTCATCATGTCGCGGAGCGAGACTTTCTTGCGGGGGACGGCGGCGAATTCGCCGGGACGGTCCTGTCCGAAGAAATACGTCCAGGCTTCGTGGTGACGGCTCCTGTTGTTCAGGGAGGAGACGGACGCTTCGGAAGCGTAGGCCCTGGCGAAGGAGAAGGCGCCGTCCTTGGCCGGGTCGTACCAGCCGCGGGAGATGGCGTATTCGATGATGTCTTCGCTGCCGGCGAAGTTCTCTTCATCGTCCAGATCGACGTCCTGGATGACGTAGTAGTTGGGGATGGTCATCACCTTGTCGTCGGGAACGCGCTGGGCGACCCAGTGCTTGCCCTTGACCACCGAAACGACCCAGCCTTCCGACGGGTCGGCCACGATGTAGGAGCGGCCGCTGCCCTTGTAGCCGAAGGTTTCGACCATCGAGCCGATGACCGAGACCGCTTCGCGGGCGGTGCGGGCGTATTTGGCTACGGCCATGCGGACTTCGTAAAGGACACCTTCACCCGTGAATTTACCCTGGTCTTCGCGGGAAGGACAGCCGTTGGAGGCGATGGACACGCCGAACTGGTTCATCAGCACGTCGGACACTTCCATGCCGGGGAATTCGCACCAGATGTAGCGGAGGTTGCGCTCGCCGCCGGGCACGACATAGATGTTGAGCATCTGTTCGCCGCTGTCATCTTCGTTGTGGGCCATCAGGACCGAGCCGTCGACGGTGGCGTCGCGTCCGGCGATGACGGAAAAACAATTGTAATCCTGCGCTGCGGAGAGTCCCAGGCAGCCCAGCAGGAGGGCGAGGGTGGTAAGGATCTTTTTCATGATGCCAAAGTTAGTAAAAATTTCAATTACATTTTTGTATCTTTGCGGGTTATAAAATTTAAGAGAGAAAAATGGCTTTGAAATGCGGAATCGTGGGATTGCCCAACGTCGGCAAATCGACCCTCTTCAACTGCATCAGCTCCTCGAAGGCGCAGGCGGCGAATTTTCCCTTCTGCACCATCGAACCGAACGTTGGCTCCACCACGGTGCCTGACGCGCGCCTGGGCGTCCTGACAGACATATGCCACCCGAAACGGACCATCCCCGCCACGGTCGAGATCGTGGACATCGCGGGCCTGGTCAAAGGTGCGAGCAGGGGAGAAGGTCTTGGAAACCAGTTCCTTGCCAACATCCGTGAAACCGACGCCATCCTCCACGTGCTGCGCTGCTTCGACGACCCGAACGTGACCCACGTGGACGGCACGGTCGATCCGGTCCGGGACAAGGAGATCATCGACGTGGAACTGCAGATCAAAGACCTCGAAACGGTGACCAACCGCCTTTCCAAGCTGCAGAAGCAGGCCCAGACGGGCGGCGACAAGCAGGCGAAAAAGGCCGTGGACGTGCTGCTCCGCTACAAGGAGGTCCTCGAACAGGGCCGCAACGCCCGCGAAGTGGAGCTCGACAATGCGGAGGACCGCAAGATCGCCCGCGAGTTCTGCCTGCTGACCAACAAGCCCGTGCTGTACGTGTGCAACGTGGACGAAGGCGCCGCGGCGGCCGGCAACGCCTATGTGGAGGCGGTGCGCCGCGCTGTGGAGGGTGAGAACGCGCAGATCCTGGTCATTTCGGCCAAGATCGAGTCGGAGATCGCCGAACTGGAGGATCCCGAGGAGCGCGCGATGTTCCTGGGCGAGATCGGGCTCGAAGAGTCGGGCGTGGTGCGGCTCATCCAGTCGGCCTACGCACTGCTCAACCTGCAGACCTTCTTCACGGCCGGAGCCGACGAATGCCGGGCCTGGACCATCCACAAGGGCGACAAGGCCCCGCAGGCCGCGGGCGTAATCCATACCGATTTCGAGAAGGGCTTCATCCGCGCCGAAGTCATCAAGTACGAAGATTTCGTGGCGCTCCGCAGCGAGGCGGCCTGCCGCGCGGCGGGGAAGCTCGCCAGCGAGGGCAAGGAGTATGTCGTGCAGGATGGCGACATCATGCACTTCCTGTTCAATGTATAATAAGTAAAACAAACTGATAATGAGAAGAATCCTTTTTGTAGTGACCTTGGCGGCCGTCCTGGCTGCCGGCTGCACCGGAGGCCGGGTGGCTCCTGTCTCCGAGCCCGAGTGGTATACCAATGAAGCCTATTTTGAAGAGAAGAACGGCATGTACGAAGAGATGCCCGTCTATCCGTCGAACATCGTGATGGTCGGCGACGACTACATCGACCGCGGCATCTGGAGCGAGTTCTATGCCGATACCACCATCAAGAACCGCGGCATCACCTACGACGCCACGCCGCATGTGCTCTATCGCATCGGCCGCATCGCCGCCCAGAAACCCCGGAAGATTTTCGTGAGCGTTGGCTGGAACGACGTGCTGCACGGCACGCCTGCCGATGAGATCGTGCGCAATATCGACCAGATCTTCAAGATCATCCTGAAGGCTTCGCCCAAGACCAAGTGCTACTGGCTCAATATCGTGAGCACGAAAGACCTGACCGAGGCCCAGGTGGAATGCCTGGAAGATGTCAACGACCAGGTGAAGGATATGGCCGGCAAGGGTGGATTCGAGGTCATCGACATCGATACGGTGCTTCGTGAAGGAATTGAAGAAGGCAAGTATTCCTGGGATAACGGAAAATACCTCAACGGCGCAGGTTATGAAGCCTTGGCCCAGGCCATCGAGCGTCAGATCGGCAAACCGCATCTCAACCATGCCAACGATCGCGAGTATCCCCTCGAAGTGTCGGATTACTACAAACATCGCGTGTCGATGTTCCGCTCGCTCCCCGAGACGGAATTCAAGATCGTCATGTTGGGCAACAGCCTGAACAACAACGCACTGTGGACCGAACTTTTCCCGCTGGGCTATGTCGTGAACCGCGGCATCAGCGGCGACGTGATCGACGGTGTCCGCCAGCGTCTCGACGAGATCATCCCCGACCGTCCTTCGAAAATCTTCCTGATTACCGGTACCAACGACCTGATCAACGAGCCGGAACTTCCGGCCGTTGAGGCCTGGAACCGCTACGAGAAACTGATCAAGGAAATCCGCGACCAGCTGCCCGGCACGGCGCTCTATGTCCAGAGCATGCTGCCGCTCAACCCCAAGACCAAATTCTACGAGGGCTTCAACAGCCGCGCGGCTGAGATCAACAAGCTGATCGAGGCCGGCAAAGAGCGTTACGAATATTTCTACATCGACATCGCCTCGAAACTCAGCGACGACAAAGGCGATCTCGATGCCAACTATACGACCGACGGCATCCACCTGAGCGCTGCCGGTTACTTCGTCTGGTCCGCCGAACTGGCGAGAGGTTCCCGGATGATGGTCCAATTCTGATAAAACTGCTAGAGATATGTATCGCACACACACTTGTGGAGAACTGAGAATCAGCCATGTCGGTCAGACCGTGACCCTCGCGGGCTGGGTACAGAAAAGCCGCCGGATGGGCGGTATGAGTTTCGTTGACATCCGCGACCGCTACGGCATCACGCAGCTGCGCGTGGACGATTCGACCGACCCGAAGGTCAGCCAGACGGTGGCCTCCCTGGGCCGTGAGTTCGTCATCCAGGCCACGGGCGTGGTCGAGGAACGCCAGAGCAAGAACGCCAAACTGCCGACCGGCGACATCGAGATTCGGCTTACGGACCTCCGCGTGCTCAACGCGTCGATGACCCCGCCCTTCACCATCGAGGACGAGTCGGATGGCGGCGAGGACATCCGCGCCCGCTATCGCTATCTCGACCTGCGCCGCGGTCCGCTCAAGCGCGCGCTGATGCTCCGCCACCGGATGGCGCACGAGGTCCGCAACTATCTTGACGGCAAGGGTTTCCTCGAGATTGAAACGCCTTTCCTGATCAAATCGACGCCGGAAGGCGCCCGCGACTTCGTGGTTCCCAGCCGCATGAATCCCGGCGAGTTCTACGCCCTCCCGCAGAGTCCCCAGACCTTCAAGCAGCTGCTGATGGTGGCCGGCTACGACCGCTATTTCCAGATCGTACGCTGCTTCCGCGACGAGGACCTGCGCGCCGACCGCCAGCCCGAGTTCACGCAGATCGACTGCGAAATGAGCTTCGTGGAGCAGGAAGACGTGCTCGACCTTTTCGAGGGCATGATGCGCCACCTCTTCAAGGAGGTGATCGACGTGACCATCGCGCCGCGCATCCCCCGTATGAGCTGGTACGACGCCATGGACAACTATGGCAGCGACAAGCCCGATATCCGTTTCGGCATGAAGATCCACGAGATCACCTCGCTGGTGAAAGGCCACGGATTCGGCGTCTTCGACGATGCGGAATATGTCGGTGCCATCGCCGTTCCTGGCGCAGCCGGCTATACCCGCAAGCAGACCGACGAGCTCACCGACTGGGTGAAGCGTCCGCAGGTCGGCGCCAAAGGCTTGGTTTACATCAAGATGAACGAAGACGGCTCGATCAAGTCGTCGGTCGACAAGTTCTATTCGCCGGAAGACCTGCAGGCACTCGCCGCTGCCGTCGAGGCGCAGAAGGGCGACCTGGTCCTGGTCCTTTGCGGCGCCAAGCGCAAGGCACAGACTATGCTGGGTGTGCTCCGCATCGAGATGGGCAACCGCCTCGGCCTGCGCAACCCGCGCGAGTACGCACCGCTGTGGGTGGTCGACTTCCCGCTCCTGGAATGGGACGACGAGACGCAGCGCTTCTACGCGATGCACCATCCTTTCACGGCGCCCAAGCCCGAACACATGGACTGGTTCAACAGCAACAAGAAGGAAGATCTGGAGCGCGTATGCGCCAACGCCTACGACTTCGTGCTTAACGGCGTGGAGCTGGGCGGCGGCTCGATCCGTATCCACGACGCCGCCGTACAGCAGCGGATGTTCGAGGTGCTGGGCATTTCGAAGGAAGACGCGGACTACAAGTTCGGCTTCATCATCAACGCGTTCAAGTTCGGTGCTCCGCCGCACGGCGGTCTGGCCTTCGGCTTCGACCGCGTCTGCGCCCTCTTCGGCGGCCAGGAGACCATCCGCGACTACATCGCCTTCCCGAAGAACAACATGGGCCGAGACGTCATGCTCGACGCCCCTTCCCGCATCGACGACGTCCAGATGGACGAACTCTTCCTGAAGTCCACCGCCCCGACCGAGTAATCGTGTCAGAAAAGGCTGTCGTCTGAACCCAGGAGGTTGAAGGAGCGGCGGTGGTATGGGGTGATGCCGTATTGGCGGATGGCCGCGCGGTGTTCTTCCGTGGGGTAGGCTACGTTTCGGTCCCAGCCGTATTGTGGGTACTCTTTTGCCAGGTTCCGCATATATTCGTCACGATGGGTCTTCGCCAGGACGCTGGCGGCGGCGATGGCCTGTACCGTAGCGTCTCCTTTGACGACGGTATGCGCCGGGGTATTGTTCCAGGAAGAAAAGCGATTGCCGTCGATCAGGACAAGGTCGGGTTTGACCGTCAGCTTGTCGAGCGAACGGCGCATGCCCTCGATCGAGGCGTTGAGGATGTTGATGCGGTCGATTTCTTCGGCATCGACGGCCGTCACCGCCCAGGCGACGGCTTCGCGTTCGATGACGGGCCGCAGTTCGTCGCGCTGGGCTTCCGTCAGTTGCTTGGAATCGTTGAGCAGGGGATGGGAGAATCCTTCCGGCAGGATGACGGCGGCGGCGAAGACCGGCCCGGCAAGGCAGCCGCGGCCGGCCTCGTCGCAGCCCGCAACCCGTGTCCGGCTGCCTGAAAGCAGCGCAGCAGCTTCGGCCATACTCCGTTTGGGATCTGTTTCCACTTCACCGAGTGCATACACGTCGCCGATGCCAGCCTTCTTCCAGACCGAAGCCGAAAGCGAGCAGCGTCCGCAGACCACGATGGGTTTTTTCTTGTAGCTCTTGCAAAGGGTCAGGATGCCCGAGATGAGTTTTCCGTCCAGGCTCTGACTGTCGAAGCGGCCTTCACCGGTCAAGATAAAATCGGCCGCTGCGAATTTTTCCTCCAGCCCGGCCATTTCGCCGAAAAGCTGCCAGCCGGGAACCATCCTGGCACCCAGCAGATGTAGCGCCGCACCTACTCCGCCGGCGGCTCCGCCTCCTGGCAGCAACGTGTCCAGCCCGACCTCCGCCGCAAATTGCTCCATCCTCTGTTCCAACCGTTCCAGTATGTCGGCATCCGCCCCCTTCTGCGGCCCGAAGACCATCGTCGCCCCGCTCGGCCCCAGCAGCGGATTGTCGACGTCGCACGCTACCGTGAGCTTTGCACGCTCGAAGAGACTTCGAAGAAACCGCAGCGCGTCAGAACCTTTTCGAACCCAGCGGGGGCGCTTGGGTTCGAAAGAACCTGCCGCTCCACCAGGCCAGCGCATCTTCGAAGTCTCTTCGAGCGCGCAAAGCATCCCCTCTCCGCCGTCGTTGGTGGCGCTGCCGCCGATGCCGACGGTGATCTGTCGGCAGCCCAGGTCGAGAGCGGACGCCATCAGGATGCCCAGGCCGTAACTTGTCGTCTTTTCCGGATTCCGCTCTTCGGGGGCCAGCATCGCCAGTCCGCAGACTTTTGCCATTTCGATGAAGGCCTGCCGGTCGTCGTCGAACAGGAGGACCGGTGCTTCGATGGGGCGCATCAGCGGATCGAAGGTCGGAACCAGCACCCGGCGGCAGCGGCCCTGCAGGGCCGCTTCGACCACTTCCATCGAACCATCGCCTCCGTCGGCCATCGGCAGTTTTACGATTTGGGCCTGGGGCCCGCCTACAAGCTGCCGCCGGACCGCCGTCTCCAGCGCGTCCGCCACTTCCGCCGCCGTAAGAGAACCCTTGAATTTATCGGGAACTATCAGAATATTCCGTATCTTTGTCATAAAGCACGACAATCTTCACAAAATTAAGAAATATTCCATGAATCCTTACGAAATCAAGGGTCCCTATAACCCGAATCCCCCCAAACCCCAGCCGAAGAAGCGACCGCTGGAACTCGGTATGGAACAACTGATGGACGTGGGCCACATCATCGCCGTCGCCTCCGGCAAGGGTGGCGTGGGCAAGTCCACAGTAGCTGTGAATCTGGCCGTAACCCTCGCCCGGATGGGCTACAAGGTCGGCCTGGCCGATGCCGACGTGTACGGTCCCTCCATCCCCAAGATGACCGGGACGGAAAACGCGATTCCCGAAGTGGAAGTCTATGACGAGATGGGCAACCCCCTGCCGATCGATGCCGAAATCGATGACAGCTGCAAGGAAATCATCGTCCCGATCGAGAAGTATGGCGTCAAATGGATGAGCATCGGCTACTTCGCCCGTCCGGAACAGGCCCTCATCTGGCGCGGCCCGATGGCCTGCAACGCCCTCAAACAGATGCTGCTGCAAGTCAAATGGGGCGCGCTCGACTTCCTGCTGATCGACCTGCCCCCGGGAACCGGCGACATCCACATCTCCCTGGTCCACGACATCCCGCTCAGCGGCGCCGTCGTCGTCACCACGCCGCAGGCCGTGGCGCTCTCCGACGTGGAGAAGAGTGTCAACATGTTCCGTAATCCGCAGGTGAACAAGCCTATTCTCGGCATTGTCGAGAATATGTCGTGGTTCACGCCGGCCGAACTGCCGGATAACAAATACTACATTTTCGGCCGCGACGGCGGACAGATGATGGCCGACAAATACGGCATTCCCCTCCTGGGACAGATTCCGCTCGTCCAGAGCGTCCGGGAAGGCGGCGACGAAGGTGCACCGGCCGCGCTGGAGGACGGTCCGCTCCATGATGCGTTGAAAGCTTGTGCCGAACAGATTGTGCGTGGTGTGTAATATTGTTTTAATGAAAAAGAATCGTTACATTTGCAGGCTATTCGTAACGAAAACAATAATATAAACGTTTATATCAATATGAAGAATTACACCACTGAACAGATCCGAAACGTCGTCCTGCTTGGAGGCACGCGTTCCGGCAAGACCACTTTGGCCGAAGCCATGCTCTTCGAGGGCAAAGTGATCGATCGCCGCGGTACCGTCGAAGGCAAGAACACCGTTTCCGACAACACGGAAGTCGAACAGATTTTCCAGCGTTCCATCTATTCCACGCCGCTCTATGCCGAGTATAAAGACCACAAGATCAATGTGATCGACGCTCCGGGCGCCGACGACTTCGTCGAGGGCGCCATCCTGGGCCTCAACGTGTGCGAATCGGCTATCATGCTGGTCAACGCCGGACAGGGCGTCGAGGTGGGCACCGAGATCCACGGCCGCTACGCCGAGCAGTACAAGAAACCGGTGGTTCTGGCCGTCAACCAGCTCGACACGGAGAAATCCAACTGGGACAACACCCTCGACAGCCTGCACCAGGCATTCGGCGGCAAGCCGGTCGTGATCCAGTTCCCGGTCAACGCGGGTGTGAACTTCGACAGCATCGTCGACGTCCTGAAGATGAAGATGTTCAAGTTCAAGGATGACAACGGCGCGTTCGAAGAGTGCGAGATTCCGGCCGACCTCAAAGGCAAGGCCGAGGACCTGCACGCCGAACTGATGGAAAAAGCCGCCGAAGGCGACGAGGATCTGATGATGAAATTCTTCGACGAAGGTGAACTTACCGAGGAAGAGATGCACCAGGGTCTGCGCGTGGGCTTCGACAAGGGCGAAACCTATCCCGTGTTCTGCGTCTGCGCGAAGAAAGACGTGGGTGTCCGCCGCTTGATGGAGTTCGTCACCGAGTTCTGCCCGGCTCCCGAGATGGATGTCAACGGCCAGACCTCGCTGTTCGTTTACAAGACCGCCCTCGAGCAGCACCTGGGTGACGTCACCTACTTCAAGGTGATGTCGGGCAAGATCACCGAGGGTCAGGACGTGATCAACATGTCGAGCGAAACCAAGGAGCGCATCACCACGCTCTACGCCGTGGCCGGCAAGAAGAAAGAGCGCGTCACCGAACTGGTGGCCGGCGACATGGGCTGTACCGTGAAGCTGAAGGCCGTCAAGACGAACCAGACGCTCAACGCCCCGGGCTACGACAAGGTCGTCGATCCGATTACCTTCCCGCCGTTCAAGTATCGCTGCGCCATCAAGGCTACCGACGAGAAAGACGAGGAGAAGCTGGGCGAGGCCCTCAACCGCGCCAGCGCCGAAGACCCGACCCTCCGCGTCGAGTACTCCCGCGAACTGAAGCAGACCATCATCAACGGCATGGGCGAGCAGCAGATCAACATCCTCAAGTGGAACCTCAACAACAACTATAAGATCGACGTCGAGTTCCTCGCGCCGAAGATCCCGTACCGCGAGACCATCACCAAGGTCGCCAACGCGATGTACCGTCACAAGAAACAGTCCGGCGGCGCCGGCCAGTTCGGTGAGGTGCACCTGGTGGTCGAGCCGATCGTCGAAGGTGTAGACACCACCGCCAAGTTCAAGATCGACGGCAAGGAGACCCAGCTCAACATCAAGGGCCGTGAAGAATTCGAACTGCCGTGGGGCGGCAAGTGGGAATTCATCAACTGCGTGGTCGGCGGCGCCATCGACGCCAGCTTCATGCCCGCCATCAAGAAGGGTATCACGCAGCGCCTCGAAGAGGGCCCGCTCACCGGTTCCTATGCCCGCGACATCCGCGTGTTCGTGTATGACGGTAAGATGCACCCGGTGGACTCCAAGGAAATCGCCTTCATCATCGCCGGCCGTAACGCCTTCCGCGAAGCCTTCAAGAACGCTGCGCCGAAGATCCTCGAGCCGATCTATATGGTGGAAGTGATGGTCCCCGCCGACTGCATGGGCGACGTGATGAGCGACCTCCAGAACCGCCGCGGCATGATCGAGGGTATGAACTCCGAGAAGGGCTTCCAGATCCTCCGCGCCCGCGTTCCGCTGGCTGAACTCTACAAGTATTCGACGACCCTGAGCTCCCTGACCTCCGGCCGTGCGACCTTCACCCAGGAATTCATTGAATACCAGCAGGTGCCGGCCGACGTCCAGGACAAGTTGCTCAAGGCTTACGAGGCCGAGCAGCAGGAAGAGGACTAAGCTTCCTGATGATCAAAGCCAACCATATCGACAAATCCTTCGGGACCCTCAGGGTCCTGAAGGATGTTTGTTTTACGGCGGCTCCTGCCGAGGTGGTAAGTATCGTCGGCGCCTCCGGTGCCGGAAAAAGCACGCTGCTGCAGATCCTCGGCTCGCTGTCCCGTCCCGATGCCGGAACCGTCGAGATCGACGGGACCGACATCTTCTCCCTTTCCGACAAGGCCCTGGCTGCTTTCCGCAACCGCAAGATCGGTTTCGTGTTCCAGTTCCATCACTTGCTCCCCGAATTCACGGCTGTGGAGAATGTGATGATTCCCGCGTTGATCGCGCATACGCCGCGCACCGAGGCGCGCAAGCGGGCGGAAGAGCTCCTGACCCTTCTGGGTCTGGGCGAGCGCTTCACGCACAAGCCCTCCGAGTTGAGCGGCGGCGAACAGCAGCGCGTCGCCATCGCCCGTGCGCTGGTCAACCAGCCCAAGGTTCTCTTTGCCGACGAACCGTCCGGCAACTTGGACAGCAAGACCAAGGGCGAACTGCACCGTCTTTTCTTCGACCTGCGCGACCGCTTCGGCATCACAATCGTCATCGTGACCCACGACAAGGAGCTGGCCGCCATGAGCGACCGCACCGTCGAAATCCGCGACGGTCAAATCCTGAACTGATTAACCGGAAATCTGGCTATTTCGGCAAGCCGAAGGTGATGCCGAGCTCGCGCATCTGGGCGGCGGTCATGCCGTCCGGCACGAAGCCCATGTTGCGGGCCGCTATGTAGATCTGGGCGGCTTTGTTGAGGACGTCCACCTGGTCGAAGGCGTTGATGATGTCGGTATCGACGGCGAAGACGCCGTGCTTTTCCCACATCACCACGTCGTAGTTTTCGTCGATGACATTGATGGTGGCTTCGGCGAGTTCGTGACTGGAAGGCATCATATAGGGTACGATGCCCAGGCCGCGCGGGCAGAAGGCCCGGGTCTCGGGAATCATGGACCAGAGCATCTTGGTGGCGGCATCTTTCTCCAGCCATTTCCTATTGTGGGTCAGGGCCACCAGCTCGATGGGATGGGTATGCAGCGAGGCGCGGTAGGGTGAGCCGTTGGCCAGCAGATAATCGTGTACGGCCAGGTGCGAGGGGAGTTCGGACGTCGGGGCGACAGGCTGGTCGGCCACGATTTCATAGTGCGCGCAGTCCGGAAGGATGCGGATGATGGATCCGTTGGCCATCGGGTCGCGGGCCAGGTCGCGCATACGCCGGCCGGTGCCTTTGCAGTAGAACCAGCGGCCGCCCAGCAGGGGCAGCACCCGCCCGATCGGGCGGGGCTGCTCGATGGCGGGCATCGCCCGCATCGCATCGTCTACGAATTCCGTGATGTTGACCGTGATGTTGCCGCCGTTCCGCTCGGCCCATCCTTTCTGCCAGAGATAGCCGGCCACCTCGGCCACTTTGTCGATCTCGGCTTTGAGCGCCGGTCTGTTCTCCAAGATACTTTTCATACTAAATCAATTGAGGCAGGAACGTACTGAAGATCAGGACGGCCAAACCGATGAGGAGAACCGTGACGGTCTTCTTCGACGCGCCTTTCCACTCCTTTAAGATAATACCCCATACGTTGCTGAAAGTCACATTGAGCGCCATCAGGATGCACCAGCTGAAGGTGATCAGCACCGGATAATCCGTCAGGAAGCCTTTGCCCAGGCTCAGGCCGAAGAACTGGCTGTACCAGAGCAGGCCCGCCAGGCAGCAGAAGAGTAAATTATTGCCCCACAGGGCCTTCTTGCGATAATCTCCCCAGGTTTTGTTCTTGGCGTTCTGGAAGAAACAGTAGCAGGCGTTGGTCAGGAATCCGCCGAAGGTCACCAGCATCGTAGCCGGCAGCGACTGGAAGATGGTCCGCGTCCCCGGCAGATACAGGTCTTGACCGAAGTTCAGGCCGATGTTGAAGCAGGCGCTCATAAATCCGGCCAGCAGCGCCACGAAGATGCCCTTGCCGAAATTGAAATCCTTGACGGCCTTCCGTCGCTCCTCCTCCGGCAACCCCGCCGCCTTCATCGCACCGGCAATACCGATGATGGCGATACCGATGAGCGTCACCACCACCCCGATAATGACCGATGAGGTCAGGTCGTGCGCATGGCCCGTAAACACCGGCCCCAGAATGGCTCCCAGCGCTGAGCAAGTACCCAGCGCCAGGCTCTGGCCCAGTGCGACGCCCAGGTAGCGCATACTCAGGCCGAAGGTCAGTCCACCGACGCCCCAAAGGGCACCGAACAAGATAGTCAGCCAGGTAGCCCGGGGATCGGCCTGCATCAGCGCAAGCAGATCGCCGAACGACCCGCCCGTACCCGAAAGCGACAGCAACGCTCCCAACAGTGGAAACACAAGCCAGGCGAAGACCCCCTGCACAATCCAATAACTCTCCCAGCTCCAAGCCTTTATCTTATTGATCGGTACATAACTGCTGCTCTGGCAGAAAGCCCCGATCGCGATGATAAGCAAACCGATGAAGATGTACATAATTCTCGTGTTTAAGGTGCGTGGCGCTTAAGATCCTGATGAACAGAGTTTTCCTGATAATCGTATGCGCGATTTTACGCACACGATTTGTTGTAAATTGCAGGATATCGGGGTGATAGGTGCCACGGCAGGAGGAATCATCGTTTAGAGGTGACTTCCCGTTCGTAGCGTTCGATTTCAGGGATGAAGGATTCGCCGACGGGGACGTTGTTCTTGAGGTTGAAGTAATCGAAGACGGCGCCGAAGGGGAGGGTCTTGGCTTCTTCGAGGAGGGCGAGGCGCTGGAAGCCCTTGCCGGCGTCTTCGTATGCGCGAAGACGGGCCAGGGGTTCGAGCAGGGCGCTGAGCAGGCACTTCTGTGTGGCGCGTGTGCCGATGACGTAGGCGCCGATGCGATTGATGGCCGCGTCGAAGTAGTCGAGGCCGATGTGGCTGCGGTCCAGCGCGTCGGCGCGGACGATCTCCTTGAACAGCTCGAGCGTGGGATCGTTCATGATGGTCACGTGGTCGGAGTCCCAGCGGATGGGGCGCGAGACGTGCAGCATCAGTTCCGGAACGAAGAGCAGGAGCGAAGCCACCATATCGGCCACGTTCTCGGTCATTTCGTAGTGACCCGTGTCGAGCGTGTACATCAATTTGCGGGTGGCACAGTAGCCTGCCACGAAATCGTGCGAGCCTACGGTGTAGCTTTCCAGCCCGATGCCGAAGAGCTTGGCTTCCAGACAGGTCTTCATGCCGGGAAGATCCTCCGCGAGGATTTCGTCGAGCGATTCAGCGAAGATCTCGCGGTAGCGGAGCCGTTCCACGGTCTGGTCTTTCGACCCGTCGTGGACCCAGATGTTCATGATGCAGGGATCGCCCTGTGCGCGCCCCATCGCATCCGCGATGCGGCGGCAGCGCTTCGTGTGCTCGATCCAGAATTCCCGGATGGCCGGGTCGGGGTGGGCCAGCGACAGGTCGCCGCTCTTGGGATGGCCGAACGACGTGGAATTGAAGTCGAGCTTCATTCCGTTTTCGCGGGCCCACTCGATCCAGCTTTCAAAATAGCGAACGTCCACCTGATCGCGGTCTATGAACTGCCCGCCGAAATCACCGTAGATCTCGTGGAGATTGAGGCGATGGTGGCCGGCGATCAGACTTTTGGCAAAGAGTACGTCGGCGCGCACTTCGTCGATGTTGCGGGCGCGGCCGGGATAGTTGCCGGTGGTCTGGATGCCGCCGGAGAGCCCGGCCGCGCTCTCGAAACCGATTACGTCGTCGGTTTGCCAGCAGTGCAGGGATATCGGCGTTTTTTCCAGGACCTCGACAGCTTTATCGGTGTCCACGCCCAGCGCGGCGTAGCGTTCCCGCGCATATTCATAGGCTTTCAGGATTTGGGATTCGTTCATGCTTTCAGGATTATTGCTGCAGGGCGAGTACGTTGTGGACGGGCCAGCTCTGCGCGGTCTTTTGTTTGTAAATGGCAGTGGTGCGGATATCCGAGACCGAGGCGCCGAAGAGGAGGGTGTAAGGGCCGGCGGCCGTTTCCCAGGCGCTGTGCGCTTCGTTGAAGGAAGCCAGTTCATAGGCCGATACCTTCATCGTGAGGACCTGGCTTTCCCCGGGTTTCAGCTCACGGGTCTTGGCGAAGGCCTTGAGCTCGCACTTCGGTTTCTCCAGACCGCCCGCCGGGGCGGAAACGTAGAGCTGGACAGCCTCGCGACCAGCGACGGAGCCGGTGTTGGTGACCGTTACGGAAGCTTCAAAACCGTCGGCGGTAGCCTTGACGACCGGTTTCGTGTAAGAGAAAGTAGTGTAGCTCAGACCGAAACCGAACGGGTAGGAGACATCCACGCCACGGGTCGTGAAGTGGCGGTAGCCCACCCAGATGCCTTCAGCATAGTCGGTGTAGTCCACGTCTTTCTGCGGCACGCGCGGACCCCGGCCGAAGCCGCGGTTCGTGGTCGGCGTGTAGTTGTACGGGAAGTTGGCAGAGGACGGATGGTCCATGAAGTTGACCGGGAAGGTCATCGGCAGCTTGCCCGAAGGGTTCACCTTGCCGGTGAGGATGTCGGCCACGGCACGGGCGCCTTCCTGTCCCGGCGACCAGGGCAGGACGATGGCGTCGACCAGGTTCTTCCACGAATTGGTCTCGATGACACCGCCGATGTTGAGGACTACCACGACCTTCTTGCCCTGGGCGTGATAGGCCGTGCTGACGTTCTGCAGCAGTTCGCGCTCGATGGCGGTCAGTTCGAAATCGTCCATCATCTTGCGGTCGGCGCCTTCACCGGCGTTGCGGCCGATGACCACCACAGCCACGTCGTTGTTGCCGGCTTCGAGGTTGATAGCCTGGACGGGGATGGCCGTCTCGGCGAGTTTGGTGCCGCCCCAGGTGGACCAGCCGGCACCTGCGGTCAGGTCACGGGTGGCCTTGTCGTATTCCTTGTGCTTGCGGTAGAAGCTTTCGAGCGCAGCGTCGAGCTGGAAGCCGGCGTCTTTGAGCGCCTCGTCCATCGTCACGACATAGGCTTTGTTCACATTGCCGGAGCCAGTGCCGCCGGCCACGAAGTCGACGGAAGAGACGCCGTAGAGCGCTACTTTCTCATCACCCTTGAGCGGCAGGGCCTTGTTTTCGTTACGCAGGAGCACGATGGCCTCGCCGGCAGCTTTGCGGGCCACCGCGGCGTGGGCCTTCAGATCCGGCTTGTTCGAATACTTGTAGTGGCGGAAATGCGGCGTGCGGACAATGTATTGCAGCATCTTGCGCACGTTGCGGTCGAGTTCTTCCTGCGAGATGGTGCCGTCTTCCACGGCGGCGATGATGCGGTCGATCTCGTTCTGGTTGCCCGGTTCCATCAGGTCGTTGCCGGCCTTGGCGCTCTTCACGGTGCCGGCCTTGTTGCCCCAGTCGGTCATCACGATGCCCTTGAAGCCCCACTCGTCGCGGAGGACGGTCGTCAGCAGGTCTTTCTTCTGCTGGGTGTATTCGCCGTTGAGCTGGTTGTACGACGACATCACGGTCCAGGGATCGGCTTCCTTGACGGCGATCTCAAAGTTCTTGAGATAGATTTCCCTGAGGGCGCGCGGACTGACGCGGGCGTCGTTTTCGTTGCGGTTGGTCTCCTGGTTGTTGACGGCGTAGTGCTTGATGGAGGTGCCCACGCCGTTGCTCTGGATGCCGCGGACATAGGCGGCGGCCATCTTGCCGCTCAGGAGCGGATCTTCCGAGAAATACTCGAAGTTACGGCCGCAGAGGGGATTGCGGTGGATGTTCATACCCGGGGCGAGCAGCACGTCCACGCCGTATTCCAGCACCTCGTTACCCATGGCTTTGGTCACTTCTTCCACCAGCGCCGTGTCCCAGGAGCTGGCCAGGAGCGTGCCCACGGGGAATCCGGTAGCGTAGTAGGTCTGTTTATCGTTGGCACGGGTGGGATTGATACGGAGTCCGGCAGGGCCGTCGGCCAGTACGGTAGCGGGGATGCCCAGGCGGGCGACAGGACGGGTGTTGCCGGCGGCGCCGGGCACTTCGGCGGCAACGCCGGAGGTCACGCCGTTCACCATGGCGGCACGGGCACCGCCGACGAGCAGGGAGGCTTTCTCCTGCAGGGTCATGGCAGCAATCACCTCCTCGATGTTGTCTTTGTTCAGTTGCGGCTGCGCGAAAAGGCCGGTCAGCAGACAGGCGGCAGCAAGGGTTGCGAGAAAACGTTTCATGGTCGTCTGGTCTTTTTCAGAATGTACGAAGATACGAATAATTTTGCGTATATTTGTCGTACGCATTTTCCAAACTGTTTCCTTTTTATGAACTATACGCTCCCTCAAATCGCATCCCAGGTGAGAAGGGACATCGTGCGCATGGTCACCGCGGCCGCTTCGGGCCATCCGGGTGGCTCGATGAGCGCCACCGATGTTCTTACCTACTTGTTTTTTAAGGAAATGAATGTCACGCCGGAGAATTGGCGCCGCAGTGGCGAAGGCATCGACCAGTTCTTCCTTTCGGCCGGACACATTTCCCCCGTGCTTTACAGCCTGCTGGCCCGCCGGGGCTATTTCCCGGTCGCCGAGCTGGCCACTTTCCGCCGTTTCGGCTCCCGGCTCCAGGGCCATCCGTCCGTGGACAAGGGTCTGCCGGGCGTCAACCAGGCCGCCGGTTCGCTGGGGCAGGGGCTTTCGGTCGCCATCGGCGCCGCCCTGGCCAAGAATCTTTCCGGCGATCCGAACACCGTCTACGTCCTGATCGGTGATGGTGAAAGCGAAGAGGGCCAGATCTGGGAGGCCGCTATGTCGGCGGCCCACTACAAAGTGGACAATCTCATTGCGATGACCGACTGGAACCACCAGCAGATCGACGGCACGACCGAAGACGTAGCAGGATTAGGCGACCTGCGGGCCAAATGGGAAGCTTTCGGCTGGACCGTCGTCGAAGCCGACGGCCACGATTTCACGGCCATCGAGCAGGGTTTCGCCGAGGCGAACCGGCGCAAAGGCCTGGGCCGTCCCGTGATGATTCTCTGGCACACCGATATGGGTCACGGCGTGGACTTTATGGCCGGCACCTGCAAATGGCACGGCAAGAACCCTTCCGCCGATCAGTGTGCGGAAGCGATGAAACAACTCGAAGAAACGATGGGAGACTTTGCCTTATGAAAGAATTCGTAGATACCGGTAAGAAAGACACCCGTTCGGGCTTCGGCGCAGGCCTGGCCGAACTGGGCAATACCAATCCGAAGGTCCTCGCGTTGACCGCCGACCTGAAAGGTTCGCTCAAGATGGACCAGTTCGCTGCCGAGCATCCCGAGCGTTTCTTTGAAGTGGGTATCGCCGAGGCCAATATGGTCGGCATGGCGGCCGGTATGGCCATCGCGGGCTATATTCCCTTCATCGGCACCTTTGCCAATTTCGCGAGCGCGCGCGTGCTCGACCAGATCCGCCAGTCGGTCTGCTACTCGCAGACCAACGTGAAGATCGCCGCCTCGCACGCCGGCATCACCCTGGGGGAAGACGGCGCTACGCACCAGACCCTCGAGGATATGGGATTGATGCGGATGCTCCCCGGCATGGTGGTCATCAACCCTTGCGACTACAACCAGACCAAAGCCGCCACGATTGCCGCTGCGGCGTGGAACGGTCCTGTGTACCTGCGTTTCGGCCGTCCCGGCGTGCCTAACTTCACGCCTGCGGACCAAACGTTCGAAATCGGCAAGGCCATCAAGCTGAACGACGGTGCCGATGTGACGGTCTTCGCCACGGGACACCTCGTGTGGGAAGCCATCCAGGCCGCCCGGATCCTCGAAGAGAAAGGCGTCGGTGTCGATCTGATCGACATCGCCACCATCAAGCCGCTCGACAAGGAGGCCGTCATCGCCTCTGCCCGCAAGACCGGCAAGGTCGTAGTTGCGGAAGAGCATCTGGTCGCCGGCGGACTTGGCGAGGAAATTGCAGGCGTACTGGCTGCAGCGTGCCCCACCCCGATGCGTTTCGTAGCCATCGACGACAAGTTCGGTCAGAGCGGCAAGCCCGCCGAACTGATGGCCGCCTACGGACTCGACGCCGCACACATAGTCGAGGCCGCGCTGTCATTCTGATGACCGACCGGGAGATTCTCAAACTGTACCGTGAAGGCGGACGCCAGGAGGCGTTCCGCCTTCTTGTGCAAAACTACAAGGAACGGCTCTACTGGCACATCCGCCGGATGGTGCTCGACCACGACGATGCCGACGACTGTCTGCAGAACACCTTCGTCAAGGCCTGGACCTCGCTCGACCGCTTCCGCGGCGACGCCCAGCTCTTCACCTGGCTCTACCGCATCGCCACCAACGAGTCCCTGACCTTCCTGTCACGGCAGCAGACCCGTGGCGGCCGCCTGGAGCTGGATGCCGCCTCCCGGCTGTCGTCCGACCCCTGGTTCGACGGCGACCAGCTCCAGGCAACCCTCCACCGGGTCATCGCCAAACTGCCGCCCAAACAGAAAGCCGTGTTCCTGCTCCGTTATTTCGAGGAAATGCCCTACGAGCAGATCGCCCAGGTGCTGGAAACCAGCGAGGGCGCCCTGAAAGCTTCGTATCATCACGCCTATGAAAAAGTAAAGGCCTGGATGAAGGAAGAAATGGACGTGAAGTATTAAACTTTTGTGCAACTTGCAAGTCTAAAGACCGTATGAACGAACCAATCGATGATCTTTTGAGCCGCCGCCGCGACGCGGAACAGCCCTTCCGGGTGCCCGAAGGCTATTTCGACGCACTGGAGGACCGTGTCATGGCCCGCATCGCGATGGAAGAAGCGCCCGAAACGGGCCGCCGCCGGGTCTGGACCGTGATCAAGCCGGCCCTCGCCCTGGCCGCCACGTTCGCGCTGATCTTCGGCATGGGTTACGGCGTACTCTCGCTTACCCAGACGCTCAAACGCGGAAACGGCACCCCCGAAGCGCCGGGCTACGCCACGACCGTCGAAGAATGGATTACCCCCGTTTCGCTCATCAATTATTACGAAATGGACGCTCAGCCCGTCGAGGAAGAGATCGACGAGGAGACCCTGGTGAATTATCTGGCGAGTGAACTCTCCTTCACCCAACTGGCTGAGATTTACGCACAAGCCAATCTGAAATGAAAAAAATGCTTACTCTGGCGGTCTGCCTGTTGATGGCGGCCGTATCGTTCGCCCAGCCGCAGCAGGGCCAGAAACGGAATGACGACGCGCGCAAGAAGGAATTCGAGCGCATCCAGGCGGAAAAAATCGCCTTTATCACCCAGGAACTCGATCTTTCGCCCGAAGAGGCGCAGGCGTTCTGGCCGGTATACAACCAGTGCTGGAAGGAAGCCCGGGAAGCGAACAAGAAAATGCGGGATGCCTTCGGTGAACTGCGGGGCAAGAAAGGCGAGGAGCTTTCTGAAAAAGAGATCGAGGCTAAACTTGACGCCTACATCCAGGCCTACCAGGCCACCAACCAGGTGCTCGTGGACTGGTATCCCAAATTCAAGAAGGTGCTGCCTATCAGAAAGGTAGCCAAGCTCTACCAGGCTGAAGAAGCCTTCCAGATGCGGATGATCAACAACCTGCGCAAGCATCCGGGCCCCTCCTATCCGAAAAAAGACTCCTGACGAGTCTTTTTTCGTATATTTGCGGAATGAAGCACATTCGCAATTTCTGCATCATCGCACACATTGACCACGGAAAGAGCACGCTGGCCGACCGCATGCTCGAGCGGACGCATACGCTCGAGGCGCGGGAAATGGAAAACCAGGTGCTCGATTCGATGGATCTGGAGAAGGAGAAAGGCATCACCATCAAGAGCCACCCCATCCAGATGGAATATGTGTACAAGGGTGAAAAATATATCCTCAACCTGATCGACACGCCCGGCCACGTGGACTTCTCCTACGAAGTCTCACGCGCCATCGCCTCCTGTGAAGGCGCCCTGCTGGTGGTCGATGCCACGCAGGGCATCCAGGCCCAGACCATCTCGAACCTCTACCTGGCCATCGAGCACGACCTGGAAATCGTTCCCGTGCTCAACAAGATCGATATGGAGGCCGCCATGGTAGATGTCGTGCGCGACCAGGTAGTCGATCTCCTGGGCTGCGACCCTGAAGACGTGCTGCTGACCTCTGCCCGTACCGGCGAAGGGGTGGATGCAGTGCTCGATGCCATTGTGGAGCGCATCCCCGCGCCCCAGGGCGATCCCGAAGCTCCGCTGCAGGCCCTGATCTTCGACTCGGTCTTCAATTCTTTCCGCGGCATCATCGCCTACTTCAAGGTCGAGAACGGCTCGATCCGCACCGGCGACCGCGTGAAGTTCGTCAACACGGGCAAGGAATACACGGCCGACGAAGTGGGTACGCTCAAGATGAAACTCTGCCCCACAGGGGAGATCCCCTGCGGATCGGTGGGTTATATCATATCCGGCATCAAGACGGCCGTCGAGGTAAAGGTGGGTGATACCATCACCCACGTGGCCCGACCCTGCACCGAGGCCATCGCCGGCTTCGAAGACGTGAAGCCCATGCTCTATGCCGGTATGTTCCCCGTGACGGCCGACCAGTACGAAGACCTGCGCGCCTCGCTCGAGAAGTTCCAGCTCAACGACGCATCGCTCGTCTTTGAGCCCGAGAGTTCCCTGGCCCTGGGCTTCGGCTTCCGCTGTGGCTTCCTGGGCCTGCTCCACATGGAGATCGTGCAGGAGCGCCTCTTCCGCGAGTTCGACATGGACGTGGTGACCACAGTCCCCAACGTCTCCTATAAAGTCTATACGACGCAAGGCCAGGTCGTGGACGTACACAATCCTTCCGGCCTGCCCGCCCCCACGCTGATCGACCACATCGAAGAGCCTTTCATCCAGGCCCAGGTCATCAGCAAGAGCGAGTTCTACGGCCCCATCATGAAGCTCTGCCTCGACAAGCGCGGCATCCTCAAGAGCGAGCACTACCTGACCGCCGACCGCGTGGAACTCACCTACGAGATGCCCCTCTCCGAAATCGTGTTCGACTTCTACGACAAACTCAAGTCGATTTCCAAGGGCTACGCTTCCTTCGACTACCACGTCATCGGCTTCCGCCCCGCGAAGCTCGTCAAACTCGACATCCTGCTCAACGGCGAGCCCGCCGACGCCCTCTCGACGCTCATCCATCAAGACCACGCCTACGAATTCGGCCGCAAGATCTGCGAAAAACTCAAGGAACTCATCCCCCGCCAGCAGTTCGACATCGCCATCCAGGCCGCCATCGGCGCCAAGATCATCGCCCGCGAAACGGTCCGCCAGGTCCGCAAAGACGTCACCGCCAAATGCTACGGCGGCGACATCACCCGCAAGCGCAAACTCCTCGAAAAGCAGAAGCAAGGCAAGAAGCGCATGCGCCAGATCGGCCAGGTGGAAGTGCCCCAATCCGCCTTCATGGCCGTCCTGAAACTCGACTGACATATTTTCCCGCCCAGTTGCTTGTGCCGTATTATATATAGGTATAAAAAATATTTTTAAATTTTTGGTACTTTGTGATACAAGGTACCAAATTTTTTATATATCTTTGCAGTGTCAAAATAAGCACTGTATGTTAATTGAACTGAAGGGAGTCCACAAGACCTACGACAACGGGCAGCCGCTCCACGTACTCAAAGGGATCGACCTGTCGATCGAAAAGGGAGAATTCGTCTCGATCATGGGTGCATCCGGCTCGGGGAAATCGACGCTGCTCAACATCCTGGGCATCCTCGACAACTATGACGAGGGAGAATACCATCTGGCAGGCAAGCTCATCAAGAACCTGACCGAACGCGAAGGTGCCACCTATCGCAACCAGATGATCGGTTTCGTGTTCCAAAGCTTCAACCTGATCGGTTTCAAGACCGCCGTGGAAAATGTGGAACTTCCGCTGTTCTATCAAGGGGTCAACCGCCATCGCCGTCGTGAGGCGGCGATGGCCTACCTCGAGAAGATGGGCCTTACGGACTGGGCATCCCACTATCCCAACGAGATGTCGGGTGGCCAGAAACAGCGCGTGGCGATCGCCCGTGCCCTGATCACGCATCCTGAGATCATCCTGGCCGACGAACCGACCGGCGCCCTGGATTCGAAGACCTCGGTCGAGGTGATGGAACTCCTGACCCGGCTCAACCGCGAAGATGGCGTGACCATCATCGTGGTCACCCACGAGAGCGGTGTGGCCAACTGTGCCGACAAGATCGTCCACATCAAAGACGGTCTGATCGAGAAGATTGAAGACAACCGCCAGCACCATAGCTCCGTGTTCGGCACAACGACCATCATGAAATAATTTTTCCGGCGATGAGAGACCTTCTGCAAGAAATCTGGGAGTCACTGCGGCGCAACAAGATGCGTACCTGCCTGACCGGCCTGGCCGTGGCGTGGGGCATCTTCATGCTGATCGTGCTGCTGGGCGCCGGCAACGGCCTGCTCAATGCCTTCATGAATGACAGCGACAATTTCGCCTCCAATACGATGAAGGTGTACGGCGGCTATACGTCCAAGGCGTATGACGGCTTGAAGCAGGATCGTCGCATCCGGATTACGGACAAGGATGCAGACCTGCTCCGGCAACCTCCTTTCTCGGAGAAGGTGGACTTCATATCGGAGACGCTTGTCCGGAGCGGTTATACCATGACCTATGGACGCCGTTATTTCAACAACGTCTCGCTCAACGCAACATTTCCAGGGGACGCCGAAATGAACCGGGTAAAGATGGTCGCCGGCCGTTTCATCAATGACAAAGATATTCAGGACAAACGCAAAGTCATCATCATCACCCACCTGCACGCCAAGAACTTCCTCGCGGGCGGTACGGACTACGACCGGCTGGTCGGGGATAAAGTCAAGGTAGGAAACCTTTCGTTCACCATTATAGGCGTGCGGCACGGCGAAGAAAATACGGACGACCGCGAGCTGTACGTACCTTATACGACGGTCAAATCCATCTTCGGACTAAGCGACGAAGTGGACGCCATCACCTTCTCGTTCCACGGCATAAAGACCGAGGCGGAAAGCGAAGCATTCGAGAACCAGGTACGCACTGCCTTCAACACGGCCCATCGCGCCGCTCCTGACGACAAACGGGCGGTCCCGATCTGGAACCGTTTCTCGCAGTACCTGCAGATGGAAAAAGGCACGGGCATCCTGATGACGGCGCTCTGGATCATCGGCCTCTTCACGCTGGTGAGCGGCATCGTGGGCGTGAGCAACATCATGCTGATCACCGTCAAGGAGCGTACCCACGAATTCGGCATCCGCAAGGCGCTGGGCGCTAAGCCGGGTAACATTTTGAAACTGATCGTCACCGAAAGCGTGCTGATTACCGCATTCTTCGGCTACATAGGCATGCTGTTGGGCATGGTAGCCTGCGAGATCCTGGACGCCACGGTCGGCCAGTCGAAGGTGGAAATGTTCGGTGAGAGCATCAAGATGCTCGACAACCCGACGGTCGGCATCGGTACGGCGATCGGCGCGACCGTCGTCCTGATCGTGGCCGGCACGATTGCGGGCATTTTCCCGGCCAGCCAGGCCGCCCGCGTCAAACCCATTGAAGCATTGAGGGCTGAATAAGATGAGACACCGTCTGGACATAGATACTTTCCGCGAGATCGGGGATTCGCTGTTCCGCAACAAGCGCCGCACGCTGCTGACCGGCTTCGGTATTTTCTGGGGCCTGTTCATGCTCCTGTTCTTGGTCGGCGGCGGAAACGGACTCAAGCAGATGCTCTCGATGAATTTCGAGGGATTCGCCACCAATACGATCGTCATCGTCTCCTCGAATACTTCCAAGCCCTGGAAGGGAATGAAGGAAGGCCGTTACTGGCAGCTCGACCGCAAGGACGTCGAACGGCTCCGCACGCTGGTGCCTGAACTCGACGTAGTGGCACCGCAGGTGAGCAACTGGGGTCAGACGGCCACATATAAAGGGAACTCCTCGTCGGTTTCCATCAAGGGTATTTCCGGCGACTATCATAAGGTCGAGGCGCCCGTCCTCAAATACGGCCGCACCATCAGCGAGGCGGA
>JAEEGH010007663.1_pt1 | contig 25841 bp, 13 predicted proteins | sample 9134181 | NCBI WGS metagenome assembly JAEEGH01 (sample SAMN16246544, study PRJNA631951) | gut metagenome | biome: gut microbiome; feature: rumen; material: DP-attached | host: Bos | place: Iran: Karaj | collected 2018-10
GCTGTATAATGGGAGAAGGAAGGCTCCGGCGCGGTCAAGTCTCCTGCTTTACGATCTGTATCAGGAAGAGATTCAGCCGAAGGACGCAAGCTTTCTGGAACTGAAGGTAGATTTCTGGAACCTGAAAGCAGTGGAGAACGAAGATCTGCTGGGGCAGTGCAGGAAACTGAAGGATTATGTGGACATCTGCGACACGATAAGGAAGTATCTGGAGGAATATCCGGACGACAGGGAATATGCATTGGACCTGGCCATCGAGGACTGCGTCAAGTGCGGTATACAGGCAGAATTCCTACTAAGACATAGAGCGGAGGTGATCAAAGTGAGCCTTTACGAATTTGATTTGAACAAGTTTTTAGAAATGGAGCATAGGGACGCTTATGAGGAAGGTCAAGAAGTTATTTTCAGCGTAATTCAGGATCTGAAAGATGGTCAAACTCCTGAAGCTATTTCCATGTCTCGTAATGTACCTCTTGACAACATTTTGAGGGCCATGCAACTTCTCAAGAGTTAAGGACATAATAAGAGGTCCGGAGCCCCGGACCTCTTACTATGTGTATATAAACAAACTCTAGAAACAGGTTTGTATCTATGTCTTACTGAGCTGCATAGCGGCGCTCAGCGACCTTCCAGTCGATGACGCGCCAGATCTCCTTGACATAGTCGGCGCGAAGGTTGCGATACTTCAGGTAATACGCATGCTCCCAGACATCGATGAGCAGGATCGGACGCAGGTCACAGCCGAGGCTGTAAGGATTGTCCTGATTAGCGGTCGCCATGAGGCTGAGCTTCCCGTCTTTATCCGCAACAAGCCATCCCCAGCCGCTGCCAAACTGACCCGCCGCGCAGGCGCTCAGCTTCGTCTGAAGCGTCTCCAGATCACCGAAAGCTTCCTTTACGGCATCCGCCAGAGCTCCGGTGGGCTCCTTTGCAGCCTCTGACTCCGGAGCGAGCTGTTCAAAGTACAGATTATGATTCAGATATCCGCCGCCCTGGTTCCGCAGGCCGTTACGAAGGGCATCATCTTCGACCGAAGATAAGCCGGACAGGATCTCTTCCGCGCTCTTCCCGGCCAGGCCCGCTTTTTCCGCAAGGTCATTAAAAGCCTTCGTGTAAGCGGCATGATGCTTTCCATAGTGCGTTTCCATCGTCGCCTGGTCGATCACGGGCTCCAGCGCACTCATCTCGTAAGACAATTTAACCTGTTCAAACATTACCATCCCTCCTTTGATTATCCCAAACACAAAACTATGGGTTCTGTCTCATTTATATCATAAATTCTCTCTACCGGTGTCATTTTTTATAACATTCTGAAGCATTATCTTTTTCTTCTGAAGCAAGACCTGCTTTTTTCTCTCCCAAGTCGTGATTCCCAGCAAGGCCAGAAGGGACAGGATCCCGAACACCAGCCCTCCCCGGATCCCGGGCGAGCGGTAGCTCAAGAGAATCTCATGCTCTCCTTCCGGAACGGGTACGGCGAGAAGCGCATCCGCGTACCTGACAGTCTCTGTGCGTTCGCCGTCCACATAGGCGGTAAATCCGTCATCGTAGGGCACGGTGATCAGGCACAGGCTCTCCTGTCTCGCTTGTACGCTTCCGGTGATCCTGCCATGATCCACCGAGATCCCGGTCATCGCCCCATCGGTGAGCCTTCCCAGTGCCTCCGCGAGCATGTCTGTATCCTGACTTACGAGATGCGCTGCACGCACCTCCTTCGCGCCGAGAATGGTGATGGTCACGCTCTCCCCCTCAGCGAAGGATCCGAGGTACATATTGTAGGCCCTCTGGAATCCCACAAAGGTATAATACAGCGCCCCGTTAATGAAAATATTGATCTCCGGGGACGCATCCTTCTCCTCGAAGGTCAGATCCGATTCCTTCAGCAGATCAAAATTCAGATAGACCGGATCCTCCGAATCCGCCCGGAACGTAATCTCCCGCAGCGCTCCGGAATAATCAAAGCCGCGCATGGGCAGGTCATGGACATAGCTCACCTGATCCTCAAAGGGAATCTCCCGGTAAACCTCTTCCGCTTGCCCGGTCATCGCCGAGAGCAGAAGCTCCTGATTTCGGAATGGATTATGCGTGAAATCCAGAGATTCTTCCTCAGTCGCTCGATCCTCCACCAGATACCCCAGCGGAAGCGCCATCGGATTCTCGCACAGCTTCACAAAGCTGCTGGCGCCCAGCTGCCGGTATCCGTCCGGGAACGCGCTGTGGTGCAGCTTGTAGCGGATGCCGAAGAGGGAGTCCGTAAGCTGCGTGTAGCCGATCTCATAGGATTTGTAGTGGTATTGTAACAGTCCCAGACCTTTCAGCAGATCGAGGAAGTCCTGATAGTAAGTGGAGGAAAAAAAGGAAAGCCCGTGCATCCCCAGAAGCTGCCCATCATTGGTACACATCTGGTAATCCTTCTCCACGCGGTAGAAATCGGAGGCCTCTCCTGCCGCACCAGCTTTTTTCTCGATCTCCTCCAGCTCCGGCCTCGTGATATCCAGGAAATACCGGTACTGGTCCAGGGTCGTCTCGGAAAGTTCCTCCTGCATCCCCTTCACCTGGGCCGTCCCGTTCAGGCACAGCTCGCAGCAGGTCCAAAGCAACAGGCAGAGCATACACGCCGGAAGCACCCATCCGGGGATTGCCTTGCTCTTCTTTGCCTTGCTCTTCTTTTCCAGGACCTCCTCTGCCAGAAGCCATGCCCCTTCCGCGGCGAGCACGCACAGGAAAAATCCCCAGAGGAAGGCGAAGCGTCCCGGATAAGCAACCGGATCGCGGAAGCCGTGCCATACGCGGTACAGCGGCCGAAGGGAAAAGCAAAGCAGCAGCAAAAGCAGGATCCCGCCGCCGCAGAGCTTGCGCCTGCAACTTCGCTCCAGCAGGAAGAAGCAGATCGCCAGTGCCAGTACGGCGAGGCCGCAATACAGCGCCGGCAATCCGTTCGAATACAGCGTATCGTAATGCCCCGGCAGGAGCCGTAGCGGCAGCTCCCAGGGACGGCTTACGAGAAATCTCCCGTCGGAATAGGTCCCGGGATCCTGTCCTTTTCCCCGCAGCAGATCCAGGATCACTGGAAGCAGAAGCGGCATGGACAGCCCTACCCCCAGCGTTCCTCCGAGCAGATACCGCGCCAGCACTTTTGCAAGCGCGGCAGTCATTCTCTCCTCTCTGCTCAGGATCCAGAGCAGGTAAAAGAAGGAAAATCCTGCAATCATGTAAGCAGTGTAATAGTGGAACAGGATGGCCAGAGCAAGTGGCACTGCAAAATGCCACACACCCTTCCCTTCCGCCACGCGCCGTACGCCGAGCATCACAAAGGGAAGCAGGATCATGCCATCTAAGTACATGGGAAGGATGGAGCATAGGATGCCATAGGACATAAGGGCATAGGAAACCGAGAGCAAGATAACTGCACCGTATCCGGTCCACCGCTTCGAATCGTCACCTGCCGCCCGGGATTTCACCAGAAAATACGCCATCCCCGCCCCGCACAGCCCGGTCTTCGCCAGGACCATCCCGTAGATCCCGGTGGGCAGGCTCTCCAATGGCCAGAGGAGCGTAAGGAGCGACAGGGGACTGGCCAGATAATATGCATAGAGTCCGATGTAATTGCCGCCGAGGCCCTCGCTCCAGCTGTAGAAGAAATTGTTCCCGTTTCGGAAGGCGTAGCGAAGGGACGCATAGAAGGCGGCGAACTGCTCGTTCATGTCGAACATGAGGAGCGTGTGATCGCTTCCCGGGGTGATCCCGCGGCGTGCGAAAATCAAAGCAAGCAGGCCGCTGCTCAGCAGACCTGCTATCATCATGATCCCGGCCGTTCCCGGATATTTATTTTTTGTGTCCCCCGATCTGCTCATTTCTCTCCCTGGTTGTCGCATTTTGCTGCAGATCCATGCCCTTTAAGATCGCATTCTTGCCGAAACGGTCCTTGATCTCGATCGCCGCCTTCTGGAGCCTGCGCTCGCGCTCGAGCTCCTCCGGCGAGGTGAAGAGATCGTACTGCTGAAAGGCGCAGTCCGTCAGATTCCCGAAGCTGATATTCAGTCTCCGCACGGCATGTCCCGGAAGCACGATGCGATCATACAGTGCCTCCACGACGGGCAAAAGCTGCTTCGCGGAGCTCGTCGGAAACATAGGATGGGCCGAGCCGCTACTCATCGGCAGATTTTCCTGATTCTCATAGCCGATCATCATCGTCACGGTATCGGTCAGAAGGTCCTGCGCCACGAGCTCGAGGCAGAGCTCATCGGCCATCTCCTTGATCACGATCCGCCCGTCCGCTGCGCTGTAGGCACAGGCGAGCACCTGCCCGCTGGATACGGAGGATCCTTCCGGCCGGAATGCCTTGATAACCGCGATTGTCGTCGTCTCCCGTCCCCAGGCGTGATCGATCAGAAGCTCGGCGTCGATGCCGAAGGCGCGGTACAGGGTCTCCTCGCGCATTTCCGTAATGCCGCGCATCGTCGTGATCCCCAGGCGTTCCAGGCGCCTTGCGGTACCGGGGCCGATCCGCCAGAAGTCGGTCAGCGGCTTATGATCCCAGAGGGTTTCACGGTAGGATTCTTCCGTCAACACGCCGATATGGTTCGGCGAATGCTTGGCCGTGATATCGAGTGCAATCTTGGTCAGGTACAGGTTCGTCCCCACGCCGCAGGTGGCGGTGATGCCGGTGCGGTCATAGATATCCTCCATGATCCGCGCGCCGAGCTCCGTGGCGGTACAGCCGTACATGGTCAGATAGTCGGTCACATCGAGAAAAGCCTCGTCGATGGAATAGACATGGATGTCATCTTTGGAGATGTAGCGCAGATATACGCTGTAGATTTCGGCGGAAGTGTCGATGTAGAGCTGCATTCGCGGCACCGCCATGATATAGTCGATATCCTTCGGGATCTCGAAGACGCGGCAGCGGTTCCGTACGCCCTGGGCCTTCATGGAGGGCGATACGGCGAGGCAGATCGTTTTCTCCGTGCGCTCGGGATCCGCCACAACGAGATTCGTGGTCAGAGGATCCAGTCCCCTGGCCACACACTCGACCGAAGCATAAAAAGATTTTAAATCGATACAGAGGTAACTGCGCATAGTCGAACCTCAAATACGCTTTCTTCCCTTCGCAAAGATGAGCACGCACCCGCTGATGATCAGCAGAGATGCAACGATCAAGCGTATGCGGTGTGCCTCGACCCAGCGGACAAAGAGAGTCCGCGCATCGGGTGTCTCCACCGGTGCGGGGGCGTAGGACTGCAGGATGGTCTCGGAGGTGATCACACGCGCCGGATCTAGGCTCTCCCCTACCGCATAGAACGCAAACGGCGACAGATGGTAGGTGGTAAAGCGAATATACTGCGCGCCGGAGACATCCACGATCTCCGGGCTGTAGATTTCGAGCTGTCCGTTGCGGTCCAGCGTACACAGCACGACTTCCCGGCCCGAGAGCTCAATGGGCATCGGGAAGGCCACGGTCAGCCCCTGGTGTCCGAGCTTGGTGATCGGCAGATCCGTTCCATCCGTCAGGCTAAGCTGATAGACCACGGGCTCGCCGCTCAGGTCCAGCTCCGTCAGATCCTTCGCACGCTCGATCGCCCGCTCCAGATCGGAATCCATGGGCGCCCCCAGCATGGTCAGCCGGTAGGTACCGTTTGCACCGTCGATCTGCGCCTTGGCATCGGCTACGCCGGTGACGGTCACGGCGCCATAGGTCTTCGCCGCGCTGCTTCCGGAAGCATCGCCTCCGGCCGCACTCTGTCCATAGACGCCCTCTCCCAGACGGAAAAGCGCATTGGACAGGCGCTCGCTGCTTTGCTCGTGCGTCTGAACAGGGACCATGTCCCCGACATGTACGGTGACCCCGCCGTCAAAGCACTGGAGCCCCAGCGATTCCACGGAGTCCGGCAGTACGAGATCCGTCAGGGCTGTCCCCGCGAAGGCGCGGTCTCGGATCGATGCGAGATTGTGGCCGAATTCGATATCCGCCAGACGACTGCAGCCGTAGAAGGCTTCCTCGCCGATACTGACAAGGCTGTCAGGCAGGTCCACCTCTTCGATCTCCGTATGTCCGGAGAAGGCGCCGGCCGCGATCACACGGGTTCCGTCCGGTATGGTGACATTCGCGACATCTCCGCGATAGGATACGATGACGCCGCCGCTGATGAGAAAATCGTCCGTTCCGCCGGTGCCGTCCGCGATAAAGTCACGCACCCAGCCGCTATAACCAAAGGCCTGCGGCTCCACAGTCATGACGGTCTCCGGGATGGTTACATTCGTCAGGTTGTCACAGTGATAGAACGCGCCGTATCCGATGGTCGTCAGTCCTTCGGGAAGCTCGATGGAGCGAAGGGAGCTCCTCGCATAGGAGAACTGCCCGATCTCACGGATGGAGGCAGGGAGCTTCACGGCTTCTAAGTCCTCCCGCTGATAGAAGGCCTGGTCCGCCACGATGCGGTCATCGACGATGGTATATTTGGGGATCAGGGAACCGGGCAGCATCTCCTGCGCCGCTTCCGCAGCCTGCGCATTTTCACTGCTTTCCTCGCCATCCTCTCCCGCCGCATCCGGCAGGCTCATCTGATTCCCGTAGTAGACATTTCCCTCGGAATTGTCCATGAAAAATACGGCCTGGTTGCCGACGATGTGGACGCTCGAGAGCTGTCCGCCGGCATTTACGGTCTGCTCCTGAAGGGAAGCATCCGAACCGGAATAGGTTCCGTCCGGGCTGGGTACGTATACGAAGGACGGTTTTTGCTCTTCCTCTTCTTCCGAGCCCTCGCCATGCTCCGCATCCGCGCCGCTTTCCGTCCCGTCACTTAAACCATCGGATTCGTCGATCACATTCGTTCCGCTTCCGGTATAGTCCGCCACATCCTCATACTCCGGCATTTCCGCCTGACGCAGGTAAAAGCTTTGCGCGTATTTGTAGGCATAGGTGCCCTCGATCGCGTGGATCACGAGCTTCGAGCAGCCGTCGAAGGAGGTGTCATGGATGCTGTAGGTCTGGTAGGGAATCGTGATATCCGTCAGATTGACATCGTCCTCAAAGGCCTTGATGCCGATGGAACGGATATTGCCGGGAAGGGTCAGGTTCGTCAGACCCTTGCAGTTGGCAAAGACATAGTCGCCGATCTCCTTGAGGCCGCTCCCGAACTGGACGGTCTCCAGATTCGAGCATCCCCAGAAGGCATATTTGTCGATGAAGGTGACGGAATCAGGGATCGTCACCTTCGTGATGTAGGTATTGTCCTTGAAGGCATCGGTCGAAATCGAAAGAACCGACGAAGGGATCGTCACGGTATTTTGTTTTCCGGTGTATTTGGTGAGTACTCCGTCCGCCGTAACCGAAAAATCGGAGGCCGACGACGCGGCGTCAGCCTCCGAGTAAGGAAGCTGCAGCACTGCGAGCGCCAGGATGAGAAGTAACACACCCATCAGCTTTCTTTTATTTTTCATGAGCTTCCTTTTCCTTTACTTGTTCCCTTACTTGGAAGTAGCCTTCACAAGCGTTCTTTTGTCTCTCTTCAGGAACAGAACCAGAGAGACGGCGAAGAGGCCGATACTGATGAACCACTTCGGATGGATACCGTCGCCCGTCTTCGGGGAGGTATCGATGTCACCGCCGGCCGTGATATTTTTCGTGTGGACATAGATCACATAGGGCGAAAAATGGGTCGCGGTGAAGGTCATGCAGGCCACGCCGTTGATCGTGGTGAACTTCGGCGACAGGACATTGAGCTGGTTGTCGATGATGCAGGCGATCTTGTTATTGCCGGCGTACTGGATCATCGAATCCGGGATCGGAATCGTGATCGTGATGCTCAGTCCGGTCGTATCCTTGATCTTGGTCGTACCTGCGGCGTCGTAGAGGGAGATGTCCATCGGGAAATAGACCACGTCGGAGATGTCTCCGTACTCTGCCATCAGTGCGATCAGCGCTGCCTCCGCTGCGGAGGAATTCTCGGAGATCTTGATCGTGAAATTGTCCGAAGACCCGTTCACGGTCGCCGAGACCACGCCGGTATTGCTCAGGCCGTTCTTGTCGATGACGACGGTCGTGCCGCCGCGGGAATTGGTTCCGGAATTGTTGCCGCCTCCGTTGCCGCCGTTGCCGCCTCCGTTGCCGGAATTGCCACCGCCGCCGGTTCCTCCGCCGCCGCTTCCGCCGGAGCCGTTCTTGTAGCTGGCGGTCACGGTCACGGGCTCGCCAGGCATGGTGATCACCGTCGCAGGAAGTACCTTGGATGCGATCACGGTCGCCTCGGGCGATACGGTCCACTTGTCAAAGATTTTGCCGGAAGCGGGATCGTCTGCCACGATGATGACCTGGGAACCCTGCACATAGCTTCCGGAGCCGCTGCCGTTTACAACCGTCAGCGTGTAGAACTTCTTCTTGGTATCGCCGTCCCCGTCACCGTCTCCGCCGCCATCATCATCCCCGCCGCCTTTCTTGGAGTAAACGGCACGGGTGTCAAAGCTGCTGGTGACATTGGTCAGCGGGCGGTCCCAACCGGTGAAGTAGTAGCCTTCCCGCTCGGGTCCCATGATCATGGGTGCGTCCTCTCCTGCTCCGACCGTCGCGGTATAGAACAGGCTCAGGCCGTCATAGGTGTAATAATTGACGGTAAACTCTCCGTCGTAGTCGGCATTGGATACGTACTGGGCCACGGTATCCATGTCATTCTTGATATTGGTCAGCGGACGGTCCCAGCCGGAGAAGGTGTAGCCCTCGCGCTCCGGTCCCTGGATGTCAGGGGCGTTCTCGCCGTCGATGACCTGGATCGTGTAGTAAAGGGTCGCGCCGTCGTAGGTGTAATAGTTGACCGTGTGCGTGACCACGTCCTTCGCCACATACTGGGCGATGGTGTCGATGTCCGCCGTGACATTGGTCAGGATCTGGTCCCAGCCGGTGAAGGTATAGCCTTCCCGCTCGGGTCCCATGATGTAAGGCGCGTTCTCGCCGTCCTTCACCTCATAGACCTGGAAGACATAGAGGCCGTCGTAGGTGTAGTAGGTAACGGTGTGCGTGGTATCCGCTTCGACATAGAGCGCGACGGTGCTGAGGTCGGATTGGATATTCGTCAGATCCTTGTCCCAGCCGGTAAATACATAGCCGTCACGGGCCGGTCCGGCGATATCCGGAGCAGCGCCGCCCGCTTCTACCAGAGCTGTGTAGTACAGCGAGGTTCCGTCGTAATTGTAATAGCTGACGGTGTAGGTCGAAACGCCCGCCGTCGCGTAGGTCGCGTAGGTCTCGAGATCGTTGGAGACAGCCGTGATCGGACGGTCCCAACCGGTGAACTCGTATCCGTCTCTCGTCGGATTGGGCGCATAGATCGTCGCGTCGCTTCCTCTGGGCACCTTCACGGTACTCAGCTCGGTTCCGTCATAGTCAAAGAATTTGATCGTAACGGTATCCTCGGAATACTTCGCGAAGCAGTTCAGATCCGAGGTGACGTTCTCGTAGGAAGGATTCCAGCCGATGAAGAGGCTTCCGGCCTTGCCGTGGGCTGCGGGCGGGATCGCATCCTTGCCCTCGAGCACGGTCTGGGTATCCACGATGACCATGTCATCGGGCGAAGCATCGGTGTAGTCCCAGAAGACCACATTGTAACTCGCGGGCAGCTCGGATACCGTATAGCCCTGAAGCTTTGCATAATTGTAAAAATTCGAATTCGCCGGTGCGAAAACTTCCACATTCGCATTGTTCGTGTGATCCGAGGAATCGTGGATGCCGTCGTAGCCGGTGGAGGTCATATGATCAAATGCGTTCGGCGCATAGAGAATATTGCCGTTATTGACCTCGAGGTCGGCCAGAGCCGTTCCGTCAAAGGCATAATTGCCGATGGTACCGCAGGTCGTCGGCAGGATCACGGTGGCGATACTGGTCGTATCCTTGAAGGTAAAGTCCGGAACCGCGCCGATGCTGCTTCCCGACAGATCGACGGCGGTCAGCGGCGTATTGGCAAAGGCCTCCTGGCTGAGCGTGGTAACGCCCGCGACATCCGCGTTGCGGATATTCTTGGACGCTCTGCCCGGCAGGGACTGGATCAGGGTGCTCTTGTCGGAATTGTAAATGATCGAATTCTCGCAGGTAAAGCTGCCGCTGCCGTTGAAGTTCACATCCGAGAGCTTCTCACAGCCCCAGAACGGTGCAGCTGCCATCTGTGTCAGATTGGACGAGAAGGTAGCGGACGAGAGGTTCGCATCATTCTCAAAGGCGTGGTAGCCGAGCTCCTTCGCCTGCAGGTCCACAGAAGCGAGATTTGTGCAGTTGCCGAACGCCCGGTCTCCGACCCTGTCGATCGGTGCGGATCCGCTGACGCCGGTGAGGCCGGTACATCCGAAAAATGCACCGTCGGGCACATTGATCGCATCCGTCCCGGCGAAGGTGACACTCGTCAGATACGGGCATCCCGCAAAATCACTCTTGTCAAAATCCATGGCGATATCCGTCGCCCAGAAACCGGTATTGCCGGCCTCATAAGCGCCGCTGTTGATATCCACGGTGTGGTGCGTATGAACATTGTCCGCGGAATCGATCGTGCCGGTGACCTGGTAGTCCACCTCCACATCAGTGAGGCCGTAGATGATGACGCCCATGGCGTCAGCGGCGGTGCTCACCTTCGTCTTGAACAAGCCATCCTTGATCGCGCCGACACCGGTGGGGATCGTCAGATTGTCCATTGCGTGGATGAAGGAAAGCTGTTCCTCGGTATAGGAGGATTCCGGTGCATTCGAAGCGAACAGGGCCAGAGCGCCGCTGGCGGAATTTCTCTGGGAATCCGTCATGTACGGGGTATTGGCCGCTACCGTGTAATCATTAATCGTGCTCTTGGTCGGGAAGTTCACCAGCTCCGCGCAATCCTTCGTCTGGTTGTAGGTTACCTCCAGACAGGTCGGCCATCCGCTGTAGACGATCGGGTAGCTGATCGCCTGATCGCCGTGGTTGTATTTTCCGCGCTGGCTCATGGCGTACATGTAGGGCGTCGAGTCCGCGGAGATCGTCGTGATAAAGTGCAGCTTGACCTTCGGTGAGTTCGGATCGTACGGATAATCCGGATCGGAAGGATCAGCGACCGCAGGATACGTGGGCGGCACCTGGGCAGCCGACAGTCCGTCCGGACAGTTGTTGGCATGAAGTGTCACGGCCTGCGTACGGAAGGCATCGTCCCCGATGGAGACGGAGTCGTTCTTGAATGTGACCATGCTGACATTGTGGCAGCCCTTGAACGCACCGTTGCCGATCCGCGTGATACTCTCGGGCAGGGTGATGGTCTCAAGATTACATTTATTGGCAAACGCATTGTCCGTGATGGTGACAATATGGTAAGGACCGATATTCGCCGGGAATACGAGGGTCTTGACCACGGCGGAGGTCTCGTCGAACTTCGCCTGCAGGAGCTCATTGCTGCTGTTGACCTGGAAGATCACGGTGCCTTCGGTCGGGCTTCCCTTTACGGCCTTCTCATAGACATCATAGCCGTTGAATTTGTAGGCGAAGCTGTCATATTCGTCCAGAAGCACCTCATTGTGATTGTCGTCATACTCATACTTCTGGTAGGTATTGTTCCTGCACAGGGAATGGAGATTGGCCAGGGACGAAAGGGTCGTCTCGGGGTAGGGCTGCGGCGCAGGCCCCGCAAAATAGAAGGTCGCGGGCACGCTCATCAGGAAATCCTGAAGGGTATAGTCCACCTTGGAGCCCGTGGTCGTAACGGCATCGCGGAAGGAAGCCGATGCGTTGGTCACGGTGATATTCTGCAGGGAATAGCACCCCTGGAACAAACTGATATCGATCTGATTGTCCGTGATCTGCTCGGGCAGCACGACACTCGACAGCGCTTCGCATCCCTGGAACACGTAATAGCCGATCCGGCTGAGGGAGGTCAGCGTATTGCCGGAATCTCCGCCGAGCATATCCAGACTGCTGAGCTTGGTGCATCCCAAAAACGCGCCGTCACAGATGGTGCTTACCGAACGCGGCACGACAAAGCTCGTCAGGGATCCGCAGTTGCGGAAGGCTTCCCGGCCGATGGTGGATACGGACTGCTTCGGTACACTGACCTCGGACAGCGAGATGCAGTTCATAAACGCGCGGTCCTCGATGGTAGCCAGCGCGTTACCGGAGGAATATTTCTGCAGACCGGACACCCCGTAGAAGGCATAGCATCCGATCCCCTGGAAATCATCGCCGGTGTTGAGCGTGACGATATTCTGGCTCTTGTCACCGACAAAGACGCCCTGGGTCGGGCCGTTTTTGTCATCCACGATACCGCCGAGCACCCAGCCCTTCGTAGCGTCGGTGGTCAGGAACTGCTTCCCGATCCAGGCCACGGTGGCCTTGATGCGGTAATGCTCGAGCGGGTTGGTCGTATCGCCGACCTTCATGCGCTTGGTATCATCGCTGAAGTTGCCGTCCGTATAGAAGAACAGCTCCTCATCGTTGATCGTCGACCAGGTGTCATACGCCGTGGAATAGCACGGCAGGTAAGTGTAGTTGTAGGTGGTGACCAGATAGATCTGCTCTCCGTTCTCATCGGTCTTGAGCGCGCCGTTTTCCACCGCGGGCTCCCCGTTGATCACGATGCGCACGGAGGTTCTGTAATCAAAATTGTTCAGCCCGATCACCGTATTGGCATCCGACGCATGCGTGGTCTGGTACTCTGCCCAGGCGGTGGCGTTCATCTCGGTCGACGTACTGGTCTCCGTCCGGTAATACAGGAAATTGCCGTCCGCAGCGACGGCGCACAGGGTACCGTCGGCCTGGCGGTACATCTTGTAAGTGTCCAGCGTGTCAGGAATCGTCAGCGTGTTGTTCGGCAGATCTCCCAGATTGTTATAGCCGAGGATCATGGCAAAACGCTTGCCGGCCGAATCGTAAAATCCATCCTTGTCCACGTAGGCGAACTGGAACCGGCTGTCACTGGTCGTATAGATCGGGACATCGGGATTGACATAATCATTCGGGGTGCTCTGGCTTCTCGCATAGGGAACGGACGAGCCGATCTGCGCATAAGCGGGATCCTTGGTGGTGCCGGGCTCCATACCGCCGTCCGCACCGCCGGTGTAGGTCGTGGTCTCATATTTTGTCACAGGCTGCGTATAGGTGGAGGTATCTGCCTGCGCTTCGCCGCCCCGATAGGAGGAAGTGGGAATCGCAGCCACGACAACACTGGACGCCAGGAACAGCGCTCCCAGTGTCCTTCTCACCTGTTTCTTCATTACCCTTTTCTTTTTAGCCATTTTAATTCCTCTTCTTCGCCACGACGACGAACCTTCCGTTCTCCTCCTCGTAATCGCAGGTGGAAAGCGTCAGCAGATGGTCTCCGTACACGGCGGTCACACCGGTATCGTAGAGCGCCAAAGCTGCCATCTCCCGCATGTAGGAATCGAACTCCACTTCGCTGTAAGCCTCGTAGAACTGATAATACTTGAAGGCCACCGAATCCACGGTATCGAGATGGGACCGGAAGACATACATGATGTCATAGGTTCCCTTCTCATAGATCGTATCGAAGGAAATGGTGGGATGCTTTTGCCAGAACTTCTCATCCTCGTACTTGTCGAGCTTGCCGAACATGGCGCCGCTCTTCATGTGGTGTCCGTAGATGATGAGATTCGTACCCGGCGTCGCCGCATCACAGTTCGCATCCATAAAGAGCGTCCCGTTGCGGTTCTCCTTCCCGTCAAAGCTGTGGGTAAGGTACCAGGTATTCGCACCCGGGTTATCCGTGCCTAACTGCATGACAGGAAGACCCTCGTCAGATACTATATCGGCAATTTTGATCCATCCGATTAGGTTTCTATTCTTTTTTAATAAATCTTCATACTCCGGCAGGACATCGGGCTGGGACGTATCCACTTCATCCAGTGTCACCGTGGCATATTGCTCCTCTTCCTGCGCCGCTCCGCCCTTGCCCGGATGAGGGCCGAGGGCATCCTCCTCCGCGTTTTGCTTGATGCCGCTGAGCATGGCAAAGGTCTGGGAATTGCGGTAGTCGAGATAATAGTACAGGCCGACGTATCCAACGCAAAGTACCGCCACCGCGGTGCTGATCCACAGGATCAGTCTGCGGCGACGTTCTCTCGCCTGAAGGATCTGCCGCGCACCGGCCTCAACTGACGGGTCCGCGGGTGCCTTACTTTCGGCTCCGCCTCTGCGGCCGGCTGCTTCGCCTTCTCCCCGCGCATTGCGCCGGGTCGTCACATCACGTCCTGCTGCGCCGCTCTTACCGCCTCTGCCGGCGCTCGCCCGATCCGCGCGTTCGCGCTTGGTGATGAGGTCTCCGAGCTCCTCCGCAAAGTCGTCTCCCAGGAGCGTGTTAAATCGTATTTTTTTCTTAAGTATGTCCGCGCGAAGGCTTTTCAGCTGCTCCGTCGTCATCGTACGCGTCCGCTCCCGGAGCTTGTCGATGACCGTCTTGTCCTGCTCCGCCAGCTTATAATCCGCGGCGGTCCGGAACTGTCTGCCCTCAACGATATAAACCTTATCTGCCATCCGTCAAACCGATCCATTCAAAAATTGCGCACTACCCCCTCGGTCTGCATACAGTATTATTTTACTATATCTTGACAGATATGCAAGACGCAAATCAAGATGTGGTAGTTTTCCGGAAGATGCCTCTCCGGAAGAGGATCACGTTCATCACGGCAAAGAAAAGGACAAAGATGACGAGGGTCAGCACCGGCTCCTTCGGTGCCAGCGTGGCCAGCAGCATCAGCGGAAATCCGAAGATCATCGCGGGGATGTTCTGATAGACGATATTCTCCACCGCCGCCGACTCCAGATTCCGGTCCACCTCGCGCAGAAGCACCATGCCGGTGCTGGCCGTTCCGGTGAGCATACCGAACATCATCATAAACTCCTGCTCCGCATACGCAGGGAAGAGCTTCCTGGCCACAAAATAGAGATAAAAATACGTCACAAGTGCGCCCACCGCACAGATCAGGATCAGCACGGGAAGGTACTTAAGCACCACCTCCATACGGATCGCGGCGATACCGGCCACGATCATCAGGTCAAAGCAAAAGCCGGAGATGCGCTTCATCAGGAAGGGATTGATGTACTCGCGGTGCACGAGTCCGAACTTGCGGGATTTTCCCAGAAGCACCGTGATCAGTGTCGCCACGAGGACACCGATGAGGAAATTGAACCCGTAGAGGACGGACTTAAGTCCCCCAACAAGGTTACCGAGGGCAAAGATGAGCAGATAGCTGATAAAGTAGGTCATAAAGACCAGGGCCAGCTGGACCGTCATCTTATCCATGGTGCCGTTCATCGGGATCTCATCGGCTTTCTGCACATCCGCGGTGGAAAGCTGCTCTGCCGCCGGTTCCCGGTCCTCCCTGCGGATCAGTCCCCTGCGCGCCAGGAGATTCAGATGGAGGACGCCGCCGAAGGCCGCCACGAGAAAGCCCACCGCCGCCACGGTGAGACCGAAGGTCTTGCCTCCGACAAAGCCGTAATCGTTCTCATAGATGGTTCCGTAATTGAGCGCCTGCCCGGTTCCCTGTCCGAAGCCGAAGGGAAGGAGGATTCCCGCCGCAGGGAAGAATTCCTTGATCCCCAGCGCGATCAGGATCGTCAGTCCCATGCCCAGGATCCCCTGCAGCAGATAGGTGGCGACCGTCGTGACACCCGTGTCAAAAATCTCCCTCTCCCGCTCCCTGCAAAGCTTTACGCGCCCCGGCCGGAAGGTGGTGGCGATGAATCCCAGCGCCAGGAAATGATAGGTGATCACCTCGGAGGCCGCGATCCCGTTGCCGTTATAAAAGGCAGTCTCCAGAAGGTGCGTACCGGTGACCCGGTGCCAGATCTGGCTTAAGATAAGCAGGATCAGTCCCCCCAGCACGGAGGTCGGGATCAGGCTGATCCGAAGCAGACGGATCTTACGCTTCAGAAGGTTCGCAAAAAGAAGCGCGATCAGAAACGTCGCGATCAGATTGATGGTCCCCCACACGTTATAATCCCAGAAATTCTGCATCCTCTCCCCCTTTATTTCTCCCCTTCCAAAGGTAGAAAATATTTACATATTTCAGAGCATTGAAACGCACATCCCCGCGGATCTGGTAGATCTCATCGCCGGCCTCCCGGGCTCCTTCCCCTTCGCCGGACGCCTTCTCATGGTAGTAGATATTGAGCTTATTGTGCCCCATACAGCTGAGGGCCTGGATCTGCGCAAAGGAAAATACGATCTTCCCTTCCGCTCCCGTTCCGATCTCGATCCGGTCTCCGAAAAGCGACACAGGTGTCTTCTTTGCGATCCGCTCCTTCCTGCGATAGGGGATCACACGGAAAAAACGGGCCGTATCCGTATACATGGCCTCATCCTGATAGACCGTAAGGTCCAGTGTGCGGACAAAAGCCTCCTGGGCTTCATACCATTCGGCCGCATTCTGATACGGGAATCCGGGCTGCTTCGCGCTCTCTTCTGAGGCAGTGACAGACTGCTCCTCGCGCTGCGCCGAGACGGTGGCAGACTGCTTCACGCTCTCCCCCGAGACGGCGGTGATCTGCTTGTCCGCGCCGTAGCGGATCGTCAGCCCGCATGTTTCGCAGGAAGCTCTCTCCCCCCGGCTTCGCCAGGTCGTCAGTCCGCAGACCGGACAGGTATAGAAGGCGCGCTCTAAGTATTCCGCGGACCGGAGGCTCCCATGATCACCGTCGGGCAGACTCTCATCGACATAGAGCGCCTCGCGGATCTGCCGGTACAGCTCCTCAAAGGAAAGGGCCGCAACCTGCTCCGGCTCCAGGATCCCGCTCACATACCCCCGCACGCGCCCGCGCCGCGTGACATCGCTCCAACGGGGCTCCGCGCCGTATCCTCCCTCGATCCGGAAGAAGACGACCGGGAGCTTTAATTTCTGCACCAGCGTAACGACAGAGTCCCGGATATGTCCGGTTCGCCCGCTGTAGGTACGGTTTCCCTCCGGAGCGATGGCGATGCTGCCGCCCTCCTTCGCCACCTGCATCATGTGCATGACCGCGCGCACGTCCCGTCCGGATTTTTTGATTGGGATCGGCGCCTCGGCGAAGCGCAGCAGATTCGACCAGGCGCCCATGCTGAAGATATCCTCCGTCGCGACATAATAGATCGGACGCGGGAAGCTCAGCGCCACGAAGAACTGATCGTAGGGGGTTTGGTGATTGTACAGGATCAGGTACTGCCGCTCCGGGTTCGGGACAGGCTCCGGCCGGAAACCGTAACGGCTTTTGCACATCCGAGTGACGATGGGACGCGCGAGAGCAGTGATCACCCGGTGGCGCCTGCGCACCCAGGGCTTTCGCTTCGTATTCTTTTTTCCGCTTGCGCGCTGCCTGCCCGTCATAGATTCCTCATTCTACCTAAAAGAAGCCCGGACAAAACCTGCCGGGCTTCTGAAACGATTTACTTAACTACGATATTGACCAGACGGCCGGGGACAAAGATCTCCTTCACCACGGTGCCGGTGATCTTCTCTGCCGCTGCTTCCTTCGCCATGGCGATGGCCGTATCCTTGTCGACATCCTTCGGTGCCTGGATCGTCGCACGGAGCTTGCCGTTCACCTGAACCGCAAGCGTGATGGTATCTTCGATCGTCTTCTCCTCGGAGTACTCGGGCCACTGCGCGTTGTAGACACGGCCCTCGAAGCCGGACAGGCTCCAGAGCTCCTCGGTGATATGGGGCGCGACCGGATTGAGCAGAAGCAGGAAGGTGCGATACTCCGCCTTCGTGATGCTGCCCTTCTTGTAGAACTCATTGATCAGGGACATGAGTGCGGCGATGGCGGTATTGTACTTCAGGGTCTCGAAATCGCCACTGACCTTCTTGATGGTCTGGTGCATCTTGGCCTCGAGATCGGCGCTGTAGGTATCGCCGTCCGCGACCATATCCTGCAGCTTCCAGACTCTTTCAAGGAATCTCCGGCAGCCCTTGACGCCGTCCTCGCTCCAGGACGCAGCCTGATCAAACGCACCGATGAACATCTCATAGGTACGCAGCGTATCTGCGCCGTAGTCGCGGACGATATCATCGGGATTGACGACATTGCCGCGGGACTTGGACATCTTCTCGCCGTTCTCTCCCAGGATCATGCCGTGGCTGGTGCGCTTTGCATAAGGCTCGGGGCAGGGCACCACACCCTGGTCGTACAGGAAACGGTGCCAGAATCTCGAATACAGCAGGTGCAGCGTGGTATGCTCCATGCCTCCGTTGTACCAGTCGACGGGCATCCAGTATTTCAGGGCTTCCTTGCTTGCAAGGGCCTTGTCATTGGTCGGATCGGTATAGCGCAGGAAGTACCAGGAGGAACCGGCCCACTGCGGCATGGTATCGGTCTCGCGCTTTGCAGGGCCGCCGCACTTCGGGCACTTCACGTTCACCCAGGAATCCATCGCAGCCAGCGGAGATTCTCCGTTGTCGGTGGGCATGTAGCTATCCACCTCGGGAAGCTCCAGCGGCAGATCCTCTTCCTTCAGAGGTACATAGCCGCAGCAGTCGCAGTGGATGATGGGAATCGGCTCGCCCCAGTATCTCTGGCGGGAAAATACCCAGTCACGCAGCTTGTAATTGACCTTCGCATGGCCGATCTGCCTGCTCTCGAGGAATTCGGTGATCTTCTCCTTCGCCTCGGCGACGCTGAGGCCGTTCAGGAATCCGGAATTGACCAGCGTGCCGGTCGCCACATCGGTAAAGGCGGCTTCGGTCACGGGCACGGGGCTTCCGCCGACCACCTCGATGATGGGCAGGCCGAATTTTTTCGCGAATTCCCAGTCTCTGTCATCGTGTGCGGGCACGGCCATGATGGCACCGGTGCCGTAGCTCATCAGGACATAATCGGAGATCCAGATGGGGATCTCGGTATCGTTTACGGGATTGACCGCACGCAGGCCCTTGAGCTCCACGCCCGTCTTGTCCTTGGCCAGCTCGCTGCGCTCGAAATCGGACTTCTTGGCCGCTTCCTCACGGTATGCGACGACCTCGTCCCAGTTCGAGATAGCGTCCTTGTACTTGTCAATGTAGGGATGCTCGGGGCTCATGACCATGTAGGTCGCGCCGAACAGCGTATCCGGACGCGTGGTATAGACGGTCAGCTTATCTTCCTTGCCCGCCAGCGTAAAATCGACCTCGGCGCCTCTGCTCTTGCCGATCCAGTTCTTCTGCTGGGTCGCGATCCGCTCGACGTAATCGACGCTGTCCAGGCCCTCGATCAGCTTGTCCGCGTATTCGGTGATCTTCAGCATCCACTGGCTCTTGACCTTGCGGACGACCGGACTGCCGCAGCGCTCACAGACGCCGTTTACCACCTCTTCATTGGCCAGGCCGACCTTACAGGAGGTACACCAGTTGATGGGCATCTCACTCTTGTAAGCAAGTCCGGCATTAAAAAGCTTCAGGAAGATCCACTGGGTCCAGTGATAGTACCCGGGATCGGTCGTATTGATCTCGCGGTCCCAGTCGAAGGAATACCCCAGGGAATGGAGCTGCGCCTTGAAACGGGCGACATTGTTCTTCGTGACGATCCTGGGATGGATCTTGTTCTTGATCGCGTAATTCTCCGTGGGCAGACCGAACGCATCCCAGCCCATCGGATAGAGTACGTTATATCCCTGCAGGCGGCGCTTGCGCGCTACAATGTCCAGCGCGGTGTAAGGTCTCGGGTGTCCCACATGGAGGCCCTGTCCGCTGGGATAGGGGAATTCCACCAGCGCGTAATACTTGGGTTTGCTGAAATCATCGGAGGTCTTGAACGCTTTCTCATCGTCCCAGATCTTCTGCCATTTCGGCTCCACCTCGTGATGATTGTAAAGTTCTGCCATGATTCCAAATCTCCTTCTGCTTGTTTTCTTCAACAACAGATTCCATTGTAAAATAATCCGAACCCGTTTTCAATCCTTATCTTCTACGGTGTAGAGAACGTTGCGCCCTCCGCACAGCTCCGTATCCAGGTCCAGGAGGAGAAATCCGCCTTCAGCCGCAGCGCTTTCTCCTGCCTTCGCACCTGCATCCTCCCGTTTTATGCCGATCGCGATCCGGTACCCGATCATCTCCTCCGCCTTTTCTGCCGGGATCTGAAAAAGTGCGTGCAGCGTGCTTTCCTCCCCCTCACAGAGCGCTCGCAGATCCGTTTCCTGCTCTATGCAGGTAACCACTTCTCCTTCGGGGTTAAGCAGGTACAGACATACGGGCAGCTCCCGGTACAGGGGGGCGACGCCGATGTTTTTCAGTGTTACATCCGCCGCGATCTCGCACTTTACATCATCGCGCGCGAAGGTCCCTTTGGTCACGGTATAGCGGTAGCCGACGCGCCGCAAAATCTGCGGAACCGCCTCCGCGGCCGCTTCGATCAGGCGATCGGAGGCGTCGTCTTCCATCACGTCATCGTCCGGAATCTTCGGTCCGATGAAGCTCATATGCGACTCCTCCAGAAGGCGCAGGGTCCGCTTCAGATGCCGGCCCAACATATCCTCCATGGAAATCGCGCTCGTAAATTCCCCGCCGACCGCCGCCCGTCTCCAGATCTCCGGAGCCGCGGGCAGATCAAAGTGCTCCGCCGCATACGGATAGACGCCGCCCTCGGAGATCCACTCCAGCCACTCCTCCGTATCCTCCGGTTCCCCGGTCATATCGTTGTAGGTCCCGAATCCGTCCTCGGAAACCGGCGGAAAGGTCCGCCGCATCAGAAGCTGCACGCCCGGAAAGGCTTCCTTGTACGCGTCCACGTATTTCTGACACACGTCCCAGTTCGGGAAGGTATCGTGCGTGTCCTCTCCTTCCCCCAGCAGGATGTGCCATTCGCCCCAGTGCCCGAGGCTTCCGAGCTGCACGTAGACGAGGAAGCCGTCGGCCGTATATTCCTCTGCCAGCGCCTGCAGCGCCTTCGCATGGAGCGCGATCAGCGTCTCGTTTTCATAGTTCGGACAGTACCCGGCGCCGTATTCGTGATCGTAGTATGTGCCGTCCCCGGTGAGATCGTAGAGCCACTGCGGGATGTCGAGGTGCTTCTCACGGCCCGGATCATCCAGCACAAAGCGCAGCACCAGGTGCTTGCCTTCCGCCTTCCAGCGCTCCAGATGATACGCCTCCTCGATCCCGGCAAAATCATACACGCCCTGCTCTGGCTCCAGCTCCGCCCAGGTGATTCCGGCATAGACCAGCTCATATTTTTCGGCGAGCTCCTCATAATCCGCCGTCGGCGCAAAGCCGATGTACGGATTCGCCAGGATCGTATCCTCCGGGAGCGTATCGTAGGTCAGGATCTCTGCGGACAGTCTGCTTTTGTACCATAGGAAAAGCCCTGCCGCCAAAAGCAGCAGGGTCGCAAGTAATATCAGGATCACCAAAACCGTTTTTTTCATTAACTATGGTATTCTCCGTCAAAAAGAAGAAGGGTGCAGTCCGTCACATTCTCCAGATCACGGATCTTCTCCGCGAAGGAGAGATTTTTATTTTTCGCGCGAAGCTGAACCGTCATCTCGGTCTCGTCGCCGCGCATCACCTTGGAACGGACCGTGTGGCTGATATGGGAGAGGCTGCGCTCCACCGCGTCCCCGGCCTCGTCTCCCTGATAGTGTACCACCAGGATATAGGCATTGCCAACCGCCGGGTGGCGGCTAAAGCACAGCACCATCAGGAACATGATCAGGAAGGACAGTCCCACCAGGATATACATGCTCGCGCCCATCGCGATCCCGGTGCCGATGGCCCAGAAAAGATACATCAGATCCAGCGGCTCCTTGATGGCGGTACGATAACGCACGATGGAGAGTGCACCGACCATACCGAGGGAGATGACGATATTGGTACTGATGGCCAGCGTCACCATGCAGGTCAGCACGCACATGCCGACCAGGCTCATGCCGAAATTCTTGCTGAAGACCACCCCGTGGTAGAACTTGCGATAGATCGCGTAGATCAGCAGGCCCACCAGAAATGCCAGCAGCAGGTCCACGATAAACGTAAAGATCGTGGCTCCGGTGATCGCCTGGTTATAGGCGGCCGATTCCAGCACCGATTTCTTGATCACATCCTTAACACTCATTGACTGTCCTTTCTTACTGCAATACCTGCAGTTCCTTCTTTTTCTCCAGACACATGACATATTTGGAAGCCGCGACATACTCGCTGTCATCGACCCGGAGCAGATCCCGCACCACATCTGGCAGATACTCGGTAAACTTGACCTCCAGGATCAGCTGCCCAGGCTCAAGCACCTCAAAAACAGGGCTTTTCCGGTCGAAGATATCCCGCTCGAATACCCCGGCCCGCACATGCTGATCGAGGGTGATCCGCACATCGCCGTAAGGGTACACATACGGGATCCGGTCGTAGTCCACCAGGATCGCGGGATGCATGGCCCGCATACTGTGGTCGAGATAAAACTGCCTGCACACCGGCTCCTCGCGGCCTTTCAGGAAGTCATACTGTCCGTTTTCCATCCATTCGAGCTCCTGCACCGACAGGGGCGCCGAGATCTTCTGAATGTACTGCCCTTCCTTTCGCTTGCACTCGAGGCGGATCACATCCTGCTGACCGTTGTAGATCCGGATCCGGTACTTCTTGCGGGAGTCCGTGCCGGCGCTTTTCTCCGTGTACGCGGTCTCCCACAGGTCGTCAAAGTACAGGCTCCGGATAAAATACCCGCCGCTTCCTGCATTGGGATCGAGCTGCAGGATCACACCGAACCTGCTTTTTAAGGCCTCCGCTTCCGCATATGTAATTGCATATTTGAGTTCATGCCGAAACGGCTTACTGCTGCTCATGCTCACTCTCCGGCGCGGTAGATCTTGCCATTGGTCATGACATAGAAATGGATCATACCAAAATTCTTGTGGCTCTCTTCATCCACCACATAGTCAAAGGCGTACTGCCCGTATCCTTTATCATCCAGGGCTTTCACCCGGAAATAATACGACCCCGGAGACAATGTATGATCCAGAAAATACTCCGGACGAAACGTTTCTGCCGAAGCGAGTATATTCTGAAATTCCAGATCATCGGAAAGTTCAAATTGATAGGTGATCAAGTCCGCATCGAAATCATACGCGGCATCCCATACGAACCAGGTCCCGTTCTCCTTTTGCTCGGGATCCCCCAGATAAAAGGGCTGCGGGCGAAGCAGAGATTCCTGATACATTGCATAATTGTTCTCCACTTCATCATACAGATGGGTTACGACATAATCATATTCCGCGTAGGAAAGACGGGCATGCTCTACATCACTGAGCGAATATAGATAAGGCTTTACGACCTTTGCGTATTGTTTGCTCAGCCCTTCGATCCGTTCCCGGGTTAGGTATTCCTCCTTAAGCAGCCTGATTTTATCATCCAACAGCCTGCGGTATTCATTGTCGCGAATAAACCTCTGATAGAGAACAGTCCCCCAGTAATTGCTGACACCATTCTCCCATCCGAGAGCTCTTGGGTAATCATCCTTCACGATGGAGGTCTCCCCATCACGAAAAGCCGTGTCACAATCCCAGTTGAACACATACCAGGTATTCTCATTTTTCGCGCTGTACAGAAGCGTATTTCGGGACTGCGTATCCTCGTTACCGGTCAGAATGTTAAAGGCCAGGAACATGGCGATATTGTCGGCATCAAACCATTTTTCGATCACCGTATGGATCGGAATCGTTTCATCATTCAGTTCGTCCAGCATAGCGATCAGCTTGGAATGATCGTCATTGCCCTTGATATCCAGACGGTACTCAAATGCCTTCAGATCATATTCCGCATCGCTTTTGAGCTTGATGTCATCTTCATAACGGAAAAATTCAAAGAGCTCATTCAGCTTATACAGCTGACCGTTTTCATCCAGCCCGTGATGCTTCAGATAGGAGTCATTCGGCTGTTCCACCTGCGTATAAAGTCCGTAATCGGCAAAGCCCTCGTCGCTTCCGTCCGTGAGGTCATTTACATACAAATGCACAAATTCCGTCCGGAAGGACATCAGATCCGGCACACCGACCAGCAGATCAAACATCAGCTTATTCCGAAACCGAAGTCCGTCCATCATATGCTTATTCAAATTAATGACCCTCTGATCATCATATTTGGGAGAGGACTTATTGATCCGGATCTTATAATTTTTCTGATCCAGCTCCGTGGATGTCTGTCCGCGGATGGTTACCGTGCAATTGGGCGTATATACGCCATATCCGTACATTCCTTCCAACGGTCCCTGCTCGTCCCCTTCCTGAAGCAGTCCGTCCACCATATAACGCTCGATCCCTCTGGCGTCATAATAATTTGCATCGTAGGCATTTACCTCAGCCCAGGTATGGTTGGTACCCTCGGAAGCGTTGCCGGTCGTTACAGTCAGGTACATGGTTCTGACCGCGGACAGGTCCCGGTCCTCATAGAGTGTGGGATTGTCCATCAAACGATGGGGTGCATCTTCCGCGAAGACCACCTGCTGATGTTCGGGGACCTCCCCAACCGTTGCAATGCTTTCCGTCTGCACGGCCTGTTCCTGTACCTGATCCTGCACCTGCTCTGTATCCAAAACGATTCCGCATCCTGCGATCGTAAGCAGTGATCCAATCAGGATGCCGGTCATACATAATTTCTTTCGATTCATTCCGCTTCTCCAACCTCTTCGGAGACCACATATTCTTCCGGGTGCTTCTTCCGGTACTTCGCCTCAAACGATTCGGACAGTCTGGTGAACAGGCCGCTGCGTTCCACCTGCAGGATCGGCTGGCTGCAGAGCGTATTGCGCATCATCTTGCGCATAAAGCGGTACAGAAGCGCCAGCGATACGAAGGTAAAGACAACGCCTCCTACGAGAAATCCCACTCCGTAGTACTTCACATCCATCCGGGAAGTGATATAGGTACCGACATTGGCCACCATGGCGAAGCAGGCTCCGCTGTAGAGGGCCCCCTTATTGTCCGCAAAATACAGCTGGATCAGCATCACGCAATTACCCGCCGCATAGAATGCGTATCCCACGCACATGATGCGGTAGATGCCCAGCATATCCTCTGTCATCCCCAGGGGCAGAAGGGGAAGCAGAAGCGTTCCGCCGACGATAAAGATGACCGTGGCAAAGAACTGCTTGGTAAAGGTGTAGGTCAGCTCCTGAACCAGTGTCTCCTTCATCTCCCGCTCCGCCTGCTCGATGTCGCGCAGCGAGCCCTCGTGGTTGTACAGAGCGAAATAATTCTTGTATTTCGGGTAGAAATTGACCTCCACCGAGGTCACAAAGCTGATGGTGGTGATCAGAATGGAGAAAAATGCCAGCAATGCGGAGATGTCATAGATCGGCGCCTCCCGCAGGACGCCGGAGATCGGATGTCCCACCGGGGAATACCACATGATCAGGATATGTCCGAACAGTCCCAGCGCGATCGCCAGGCCCAGCGCCATCAGCTCCTTGTACTGGTCCAGTGCCCGCAGAAAGTACATCGTGCTTCCCTTTCCGAGCGGGAAAAACCGGGTCAGCGTCCGGTTATACCAGACCGCCATGATCCCGTAAGCGGCCGCCACCGTCGTCAGCATGCAGTGGATCACATGGAGCTTTAACACCACCAGACCGATGTAGCATCCGGCCAGAGCAACCACCACCGCGAAAAAGAAGGCCAGCAGGATCCCGCGGTAATCCTTCACGGCCGTCAGGAAATTGATCTGGTTCCAGACCAGTACCAGCTCGCCATAGAGGATGATGCAGATGACGATCCCGTAGAGATCCTCCCCCGTAAAGCTAAGGAAGATGCCGTAAAGTACCGCACCGATCACGATCAGCAGGCTGCTTCCGCCATAGAAGGAAGGCATCACCCGTGTCAGCCGGTTTTCATAGATCCGGTCCGCGGTAAACCTGGTCAGGGGCATGGACATAAGGTCCGTGATAAAAAGAGAAAAAAGCAGGG
>JAEEGH010007667.1_pt1 | contig 25833 bp, 23 predicted proteins | sample 9134181 | NCBI WGS metagenome assembly JAEEGH01 (sample SAMN16246544, study PRJNA631951) | gut metagenome | biome: gut microbiome; feature: rumen; material: DP-attached | host: Bos | place: Iran: Karaj | collected 2018-10
AGTACTTTCTTGAACTCTTTTACTTGCTGCTGCATTTTAAAAATTCTCCTTTGAAAATAAATAGTGTAGGCTTTGCACGGCCTCCTCTCGTTTTGCCCACCGGCCGGACATAGCTGTATTTTCAAAGAATCATCCTTTATACATCTAAATCACAACCACAAAACAACCGTACAACATATTAAATCTTCAATGCGTTTAATCGTAGTTTAACATTATATTTTTTCAAATACAACCACTAAAAATAATTAAGTACAAAATTATAAACATTTACAAATATATGTCTATTTTTAATTAAATTTTATGCAAAATGATAATAGACATTATTAAAAAAATAAGGTCAAAAAAGGAAGCCGCTTTCGCAGCTTCCCAAATATTTATGCTTTATGATCGCATCCGAGAACATTTACAATTTTATGTTTTACCAATGCTTTGATATTGTCACGTGCAGGTGTTAAATACTGACGTGGATCGAAAGCATCCGGATGAGCCATCATGTACTCTCTGATTCCCGCTGTCATTGCAAGACGAAGATCGGAGTCGATATTGATTTTGCAAACTGCCATGCTTGCAGCTTTTCTGAGCATATCTTCAGGAATACCGATAGCATCTTTCAATGCACCGCCGTTTGCGTTGATTGTCTGAACATATTCAGGAATAACGCTTGATGCACCGTGAAGAACGATTGGGAAGTTTGGAAGTCTCTTCTCAACTTCTTCCAAGATGTCGAATTTAAGCTGTGGTTTCTGACCCGGCTTGAATTTGTAAGCGCCATGGCTTGTTCCGATTGCGATTGCAAGAGAATCAACACCTGTACGAGAAACAAATTCTTCAACTTCTTCAGGTCTTGTATATGAAGCGTCTTCCGCACTTACGTTAACATCATCTTCGATACCCGCAAGTTTTCCGAGCTCACCCTCAACCACTACTCCATGCTCGTGAGCGTATTCAACAACCTGTTTTGTAAGTTTAATATTATCTTCAAAGCTGTGTTTTGAACCATCAATCATAACAGATGTAAATCCGCCGTCGATACATGATTTGCAAAGTTCGAATGTATCGCCGTGATCGAGATGAAGAGCAATAGGAAGGTCACACTCCAAAAGAGCTGCCTCTACCAATTTTACGAGGTAGTTGTGGCGAGCGTATTTTCTTGCACCTGCGGATACCTGTAAAATAAGGGGAGCTTGAAGTTCGGCTGCTGCCTCGGTAATACCCTGAACGATTTCCATGTTGTTAACGTTGAAAGCACCGATAGCATATCCGCCTTCGTACGCTTTTTTGAACATTTCTGTTGTTGTAACTAATGCCATTACAATGTCCTCCTTAATATAAAAATTTCATATTTTGCTTTATGTTGTATTTATTTTAACAAGTCGGGATTAACGTAAGCTTCGCGTTCTTCCTTAAACTTGTCCGTTTTATCAAAGCCGCATCCGAACATTTCCGGACAAAAGCCTCTGTAAACACATTCTTTAACCATACAGACAGCAAGTTCCGGCTCAACTTTTGCAACTTCGTCTTTTACAAGCTGCCAAGCTTCGCGTGTTTCTTTACTTGCCTGAGCGCAAAGACGCTTTCTGGAAATATTGATAAGAGCCTGTGCGTCTGCCTCGCATTCATGAGAAACGTGTGCTCCTTGCGGAAGCTCGTTTCTGTCGATTCCGGTACGGTCGCTTCTTTGAGTTTTAACAAAGTGCTCGATACCTATTTTATGACGAACGATATGGACGGAAACCCAATATGGGAGTTCCTTCCATCTCCAAGAAAATTTTAATTTTCTGATTGGTGAATGCTCTGCTCGAATGAGCTGAAGTTTCCACTTTGAATCGGGATATTTGCCCGTATTCATGCCGATTGTGTTCATTGTGGCATCTTTAACTTCCTGCCAATTATCATTATGACCGAATCTGTCAATATACGTCATTTCTCTTCTCCTTTTCAACATAATGCGGCTTAAAAGCCTTTTATGTTTTTATACACTTATATAACCTACATTAGTTATTATAAGACTAAAATGCCTTATATTCAAGCCAAACAAACTTATGTAAAATAGCTTTTTTAAATAATAAATATATGGTATACTTTCATTAATTGCGGCAGTTAATAAGGGACATTTTCTCGCTGCCGAATAATAAAAACGAATGGCATTTTATGGGAAATATCATTCGGGGAGGTTAAAGATGAGCAAAGAAAGCAGAATGAATGCTAAAAAAACAAAGCAAAAATACAGGCACAAAGCAACTCGCGCAAGGCTTCTTAAAATAATTGTTCCTATTGCGATTGCTGTGGTTGCGCTTTTAATCATTATAAGAGAAGTTAATGTTTACAGCGACAATCATCCGACTGCCGATTACAGCAAAGGCTTAACAAGCGCCGGTTTAATCGAAGGTTTCGATTCATCTATGGTTAATCTTTGCGACTATACAAAAATAGATGTGGCTCTTGCGGATATCACCGCAACGGACGAATATGTTCAGTCACAAATCGATGATGCTCTTGTACAGCATTCAACACTTGTAAGCGATGAAGGAACGGAAGCATATGTTAATTCAACGGTTTCCATTGACTATCAAATCTATGTTGATGATGAAGCCTACGGAGATCCGGCAACGGATGCAAGAGTAAACCTTGTTGATGATTCTTTGGTTCCGGGCTTAAGCTCACAAATCGCGGGCATGAAGGTTGGCGAATCAAAAACAGCCGAAATCTATGTATCCGAAGATTATGCGGGTAATGCTCCATATGCCGGAAAAATCGTTAAAGTGGACGTAACTCTTAAAGGCGTTTATGATACACCTGAGTTTAACGACGAATTCGTTACGACAAATTACGGCTCATTTGCCACCACGGCAGACGGTTACAGACAGTATTTGAAAGACTCATATTATAAGAACAATCTTGCATCAAAAGTTCAGGCATACATATCCGACAACAGCAGCGTTGTAACTTATCCGGATAAATATTTGAAGGCAAGCGCACAAAACGAATACTTCCAGTATTACTACTATTTCTTAAGCTACAAGTCATACTCAAATGCCAAAAACATGTTTGACTACTACGGCATGACAAAAGACGAGCTTAAAGAAAAATGCGACGAAGCAGCAAAAACAAACGTAGCCTTCGCAATGTATATGCAGGCAATATACGAAAAAGAAGGCTTGTCATTTACGGATGAAGAACTTAAAGATTACATTACATCAACATATACCGCAGGGGATTACGATGCAGCTTTGGAAGCTTACAACGGTGTAAATTACTGGGCTGAGCAATATATTGAACAACTTGTTTACAATCACTTGGTTGAGAATTATGTAAACTTTATCTAAGCAGTTAAATTGCTAAAGATAAAAAATTTATTCTATAATTCATGGGCAATACTTTCGGGTATTGCCCTTTTTATGTCAAAAAACTTTAATCAAATATTATTTTTATTTCTGTCACATAAACATCACATAGGAGTTTTATATTGATTTCAGAAATCAAAAAGAAGGAGGATTTCAAAAGATGTATAACGATAATTACAATAATTACAACAATTACAACCAAAGAAACGAAACAGTTTATACGGATGGAAATGTACATAAATGGGAATCCCATAACAGCGACTTTAAAAAGGCCAAGGAGCCAAAGTTCAATAAAATACTTGTTTTGCCCATAATTGCCGCACTTGTTGTGGGAATTGTTGCGGGAGGCGCCTTTACCACAATCGGATACAAGCTCGGAACTGCTTCTAACTCCGGCACAAGCTCCGCTCTTTCCGCAAACCTTACCAGCACAGGCATTAACGCCACAGAAGTAACGGGTGTTGTGGATGTGTCGGATGTGGTAAGCGACTTTATGCCGGCGGTTGTAGCTCTTACTTCCATGAGTCAATCATCTTCATATTATCCTTTCACAAACTCAAGCGAAGAAGTTGCCACCGGCGCAGGCTCGGGTGTTATCATTGCCCAAAATGACACGGAACTTTTGATTCTTACAAGTTACCATGTAGTGGAAGATTCAAGCAGCGTTATGGTTAAATTCTGCAATGATGCGGAGATTACGGGTACATTAAAATCCGCGGAGTCGGCAGAAGACCTTGCAATCGTTTCCGTGCCTTTATCAAGCATTGATTCGGACACATTGTCGGCTATCAAAGTTGCCGCAATTTCCGAAAACGAACCGGATGTGGGCGATGGCGTTATTGTTATCGGTAATGCCCTTAACTACGGACAATCGGTTACATACGGCATTGTAAGTGCCAAAGATAAAGAAGTTACTTTGGAAGGCTCGACTTATTCGTTGCTACAGACAGACGCAGCCATTAACTCAGGTAACTCCGGCGGTGCCGTAATCAACACAAACGGCGAATTGGTAGGTGTCAGCGAAGCAAGAGTAAACTCAATCTATGCCGAAAGCATGTGCTTTGCAATTCCTATTACCGGCAAAACCGAAATCATCCAAAACCTTATTAACTCGGAAGCAAGACAGTTGGTTGCGGAAGATAAACGAGGATATTTGGGAATATACGGACAGGATGTTTCTTCATCAATGGCAAGCTCCGTAGGTGTTTCAACAGGTGTTTACATTAAATCCACCATAGAAGGCGGTGCTGCAGAAAGTGCAGGCCTTAGCAAGTCGGATGTAATAACCGCAATCGATGGCAACCGCATAAGCAGCATGTCGGATTTGGTTGAAACCCTTTCCTACTACGAAGCGGGCGAAAGCGTAAAGGTAAGTTATTACACCGTTGAAGGCAACGAATATGTTGCAAAAACCGTAGAACTTACCCTTGGCAGCGCAAGCAAATAATCAAAGCTAACCCCCTTATTTAACATAAACTTTAAACATTCAACCCGGGGAACAACCCCAAAGCAAAGAAAAAAGAAGTTCCGAGGAACTTCTTTTTTCTTTTATATTTTAATTGTTTGCTTATTCTTTAACACTTTTCTTTTTCAATACAAGGCCCGTTGCAAGCACTGCCGCTGCTGCTGTAAAGGTCAAGATAAGTGCCGGCATTGCATCGCCGGTTCCCGGTGTTACCGCACCGTCCGTTACTGTAACATTTGCAGTTTCAAAGCTACCGCCTTCGTAGTCTGCAACCTTAACAACATAGTTACCTTTTTCAAAGGTTTTATCCATTGTGTAGTCGTAAGCATTGTTGTTAACCGCACAGGTTTCCATGCCAACAAGTGTTGCGCCCGTGCTGTCGTAAACCAATACCGCGCATGCAAGTACTCCCGCTTCAACGCTTCCGCTAACTTTTATGGAATTATCCTCGCCCGATACCTTTAATCCCGTAACGTTTGCAGCCATACATGTAAATGACATTGCAAGTGATAAAATAAGAATTAATGAAAGGGCGAACATTGTCTTTTTAAACTTTTTCATAGTCCATACCTCCTTACATTAAAATCTTATCTCTTTTGCAAGATCTGTCTTTGTTACGCCTGCACCGCCGCCAAATACAGCACCACCGAATGTATCTGCGCTAATCGCACCGTGTTTAACAGCTGTTACCGATACAGTTACAGGAGCCTCATCATCCGAAGCGCCGCTCCATACAAGGTAGTCACCGGCTTTGAGAGTATTATCCGAAGCGTTTACCGCTTCTTGGAATCCCTGAACCACCTTAGTTTCCTCTCGACCATCTGCATATGTAAGATTTGCAACTATATCGTAATTCGAATAGCTATCCGCTGCGTTATAATAGAATGTTGCCACTACATTAACTGCTCCGAAGCCTTCTGCATTTCTAATATCTCCGGCTTTCTGGCTACCATGATATACAAAGGTTCTATTTGCTGTTCTTACTACATCAAGTGCCAATCCTAATCTGTTTAACTCAAGATAGCCTACCGATCCGTCATCGAATGTTATAACAAGTGGCACCGACATATAATAACCCGAATTGAATTTAATAACACTACCGTCAATAACTGTTACGGCAGCTGGATTTACTCCTTCAACAACGGCAATGCTTTTAACTTCTTTACCGCCTATAGCATCAATAGTAACTTCGTCGCAATCATAATACACATCAGCCTTTGCAGGTGAAGCTGCTGTTGAACCTGTTAAATCAAATTTGTTGTTATACACTGTATCCTGATACATGTCCGGAACATGGTCAACTTTTACCTCTACTGCCGAGCTACTCGACGAAATAATAGTTATATTACGAGCATAAAATTCAGGACAAGTTCTATTTCCCTCTACAGGATCATCTTTTGCATGGTATATAAGATTAAAATTCCATTGGGTTGCCGTATGCGTGAATGTTTGAACTTCTAAAGGATTACGATGTTGATCATCTTCAGCTCCCGAGTTAGTTCCAACGTTCTCTAAATCCATGGGATCAGCTGTATTAACATCATAATTGATAAATTTCTTAATCATAAATTGCAAGTTTGAGATATCTTCGCTATTTGCAACAATAACCACATTATCTTCAGGCTGTATTATTTCCGTACTTGCTATAGGTGTTCCGTCATTCAACTCAAGGAGCAAACCATATTATTCCGGACATTCTCCGCCGCCACCGCCTTGGCCATTATTTATTACAAATGTAAAATCTAAATTTGGATTTGTTACAGAACCCGGAAGATTTATGTCCTTCTGGCCCTGATCCGATAAAAGTTGTTGGATATTGGCCATATTCTGTCCATCTGCCCCAACAAAGGCAGTATCGATTCCCGGAGCCGTAACCTTAACATTTACTTTTGCCGTACCAGCCGGTATAGCCTGATTTGTCAAGTTAATCGTGTAGTTGTTTTCGCTGTTGATTGTAGATGATACAGAACCTGCAACCGTACTATCAGCTTTCAAAAATTGAATATCAACGGTTGCGCTTTGAATATTTGCATCAGCCAACTTACTGATATTAATCGAATATGTCGACAATGCAGTATCCGCTTTTGCAACACTTCCCGGCAATATAAATACCACTGCCGCAAGAAGCGCCAGCACAAAAGCAAACGCTTTCTTTTTGTTTCTAATTGCTATCAATTAAAAAACCCCCTTGTTATTTATTTGTAAATAAATCGGAAAATATATCCGACATGAATTATATCTTTTCCCTTCGCATCCCCATATTTCCCGAAAAATACACAAATATATTATACTTTACCTCCTCGATTTAGTCAATCATCTCGCGCCGTTTTCTGTCGTTTTCAGAATATTTCGTACAATTCAGTTTATACACAAATGTTTATTTATAAGCTTGTAGGGCGACACTTAATTGTGTCGCCCAAAAGCTTATTATTTTCTAGAAAAACGAATACATGTCTTCCAAAGTAACTCGTTTAAAGTTTTTGTATCCATCGATTATCTCCGTTACATCATCGGTAAATCCGTTTTTGGAAAATACGATATAAAACTTGTTGTCATACTGCTTCATTTTCTTGGCAGTCTCCATAAGATCGAAAACATCCTCGATATTCATCTTCTCGGAGTTATATTTAAACTTGCCGTACAAAGCCTTTTCATCGCTGTCGTTGAGAGCAAACAGAGGCAATTCCAATGCTTTACCTGTCTTTTTATCCTTGCCCCACCAGCGGCCCACACGCTCGAATTTAAAGTGCAACTCACGCTGTCTGTTTTTCTCCTCCAGATACTGGATGCACATGTCATGGAAAACATCCTGCATGTAGTAGTCAAGAGCAGGGGCAATTGCTACATCGTAAATCGTATCAAAATCCACGGTTCCGCGAAGATATTTGTTGTTCATGTCCATTTTATGGGCAAAAGCGATTACATAGTCCTCTACTTTATAAAGAGTTTTCTTGCGGTTGTTCTCTTCCGTCAATGCCGTATGTTTTTTAACGATTCCCATATTAAGAAGAGGCTTCATATAGGTAGATGTGGTGGCTGTATCAAGTTCCGTGGCTTCCGAAATGTCGTTAACCGTTGCCGCACCATCGGCGATTTCTTCGATAATGGCATTGTAATAAGCCGGCTCTCTGATAACGGAACGAATAATGGCATCAGGTTCTGCCTGAAGGTAGGCATCGTTCTGCAAAAAGAGCTTAACTAAATTTTCTTTTAGCGATGCATTCCTGTCTATGTGCGTGATATATCCCGGTATTCCGCCGGTCATTCCGTATATAATTGCCTTTTCTTCCGGACTGAATTCCGGCAGCATCATGGCTGTCCACATATAGTTAAATGGCTCTACATGAATCTGTGCCGAAAACTTCTTGTAAAGCGGGCTTTTCTCGCCGTTAATGGCATCCGTCATTATTTTTTCCGGAGATCCGCTTATAATAAGCATAATATTGGTGCTTCTGAAAACATTGTCGATAGCCTTTTTAAAGCCAAGAGCAAAATCCTTGTCCGAAGCTAAAAGATTTTGAAAATCATCAATAATAAACACAATCCTTTCTCTTGCAAAAGTATCGCGCATATATCTAAAGGCTTCGTCATATTTTTTGAAAAGTTTTGCCGATTCCGAACTTACCGGCGCTTCCTTGTATATAGCCGCCGAAAGTTGAATTAGATTTTGTTTTCCCGAGGATTCCAGCGCCGAAAAGTAAACCACTCTCTTGCCGTTTGCAAACTCCTGCAAAATCGTTGTTTTACCTACTTTGCGCTTTCCGTAAAGACAGATGGCACGAAAGCCACCGCGCTCGTAAATGGTGTTGAGCTCTTCCAGCTCTTTTTCTCTCCCAAAAATCATCTTATATACCTTCCACATCTATTATTATGGGGCAACACATCTTCATGCCCCAAATACTACGCATTCATCCGCTACCATAAAGCAGCGTAAAATAAGAAAAATCAGATTACTAAATAGACATTTAGCAACCTGATTAAAATTATAATATACGTTATGTTAATTTACAAGAAAAAAATTTCGCAGTTTTTAAGATACGGTTAAGTCCATGCTTTTTATATGGTTTGCGGCAGTTTTTCCGACATTCCTTTTCTTGTGTGACTTAGAGATATTATGTTGCCCGAAACATTATAATAGCTCATCTCTCCCGGAACATTTCCGCTTTCCGGATCGTCCCAAGCAACGTCAACATTGTAAGCAATTCCGTCAATAATTACTATATTCCAAGCATGGTCCTCACCGTTTGCTTCTCCCACGCAGGTATAGCAAGGAATACCGAGTTTAAGCAAAAGATATTGAAAAGCTCTTGCATAACCCGCGCAAACAGACTCTTTTCCCACAAGCGCGCTGTATGCACTTTGATTAAGACCGGCATCATCCACATAAGAAACATTATCCAGCAAATAATCATGGACATATTTCTCTTTCTCTGCGTCAGTTTCAAGCTTTTTTGCCTCTTTAAGGACAATCTTGGCCGCCTTGTTGAATTTCTTCTTGGATGCCTTTATTTTGTCCGCAGGAATGTTAAATTCCAGTTCAATCCTGGCCACCAAACCCTCATCATCCAAATAGTATTTGTAAGAGGTATCCAGCCAAAAATAGCCGGGATGGTCGAAATAAACGGCATTAATCACATCCGAAATTTCGGATTCATCAAGATGTGTAAAAAGCTCAACCGCCGTATTTATCTGCTTGACAGAATCCTTAACCTGGTCATAAGCCTGCTTTCCCGCATCGCTTAAGAAAGTACGATATATGAATTTTTCGTCTTCCGACAGCTTGGACGTATCCTCACTGTCAATATTGTATTGCCCTACGTAATCTCTCATGTAAGGAATAAATATTACAAGAAAAATCGTTATCATAGCCAGCAATACAGCTATAATTGTTCTTCTCACACCACAAACTTCTTTCTACTCACAAACGATTCAATGCAGACTATTTTGCCGCAAATTCCAAAATATCCTTAACCACTTCATCATGGCAAAAATCATTTAAAATCTCATGTCTTGCGCCTTCGTAAAGTTTCATTGTTACATCCGCTCTCATACCCTGCAAGCGCTCGTAAACTTCTTTTACACCCTTTGAATATGCTCCAACCGGGTCCATTGCGCCGGACACAAGAAGAATTGGTTTACTTGTTCTCATGGAACGATACCAAATAGGCGAATTTGCTGCCTGCTGAATATAAATCAAATCAAGCATTGCGCTTATTGTAAACTTAGGCATGCAGTACTTGTCCACTCTGTATTTATCGCGATTCGCCTTATCCACACTGAGCCAGCTGATTTCGTCGTCTCTTTCGAATTTCTTTGAGTAAGACCCAAAAGCCATTTTTTCCATTTTGTCGGAAACAAAACGCGGACCGTTCTTTTTGTAAATATTTCTGGCAATTCTTTTGCCAAAACCCGTAAGTCTGTTTGTACCGCCGGTACCCATGATAATAAGCTTATCCCAGACATCCGTGTATGTGCCCGCAACCATTCTTACTATGAAAGAACCCATGGAATGACCCATAAGAATGCAAGGCATATCGCCGTATTTTTCGGCGTATTTTTTTCTTACGGCTTTGTTAAAAAGGGAAACATCCGTAACAAGGCATTTCCAGCCGTCATTATCGGCAATATAGCCGTGTTCGCCTTCTTCTGCGGTTTCCCCGTGGCCCAAATTGTCAAAGCCGAAACAAACATAACCGTTTTCGGCCATTTCCGTCATAAATCTGTCGTATCTTCCAATGTATTCACGCATTCCGTGAACCACCTGAAAATATCCCTTTGCTTCTCCATCGGGTAAGTAAACCACACCTTTCAACATATGTTTTTCATCCGATGATCTTACCGACATCCTCTCTTTTTCCATTTCCCTACTCCTTTGCAAATTCTTGGCATGCCTTTACGGCTTTGTGCCATTTATTTAATAATTTAGTACGTGTTTCTTCATCCATTTCGGGACTGAATTCACGTTCCGCTTTATTTTTTTGTTTAAGTTCCTCCATGCTTTCGAAAAAGCCCGTGGCCAATCCAGCAAGAAAAGCCACACCCATTGCGGTTGCCTCTTTTTCGGCAGGACGTACCACATTGAGATTGGATATATCCGCTTGAAACTGCATGGTAAAGTTATTTGAGCATCCGCCGCCGTCAACCTTCATGCTTGTGATTTTTTCGCCGAAGTCCGATTCCATGGCATTTATCAAATCTTCGCATTGATATGCGATTGATTCAAGCCCGGCTCTGATAATCTGCGAACGATTGGTGCCCCTTGTAACACCAAGAATACTTCCTCTGGCGTGAGCATCCCAATATGGCGCTCCAAGTCCCGAAAAGGCGGGCACAATGTAGACTCCTCCGTTATCCGGAACTTTCGTGGCAAAATATTCGCTGTCGCCGGCATCCGTAATAAATCTCAGTTCGTCTCTTATCCATTGAATTACCGCGCCGCAAACAAACACACTGCCTTCCAGCACATATTCGATTGGAGCGTCCTTAACCGTAGCGGCAATGGTCGTAAGAAGCCCGTGCTTGCTTTTAACAATCTTCGAGCCTGTATTGGCAAGCAAGAAACAACCGGTTCCGTAGGTGGTTTTTGCCTCACCCGCTTCAAAACAACATTGTCCGAAAAGGGCTGCCTGCTGGTCACCGGCAATTCCCGCAATTGGAATACCGCCACCCATAAAGTCCATATATCCGTATATTTCGCTGCTGCTTGCGATTTTAGGCAGCATACTTTTTGGAATATCCAACTCTTTTAAGATTTTTTCATCCCAATCATCATTATTTATATTATAAAGCATGGTTCTGGATGCATTGGTTCTGTCAGTAACATGAGCCTTTCCGTCCGTTAACTTCCAGGTAAGCCATGTGTCGATGGTTCCGAATAAAAGCTCCCCGTTTTCGGCCTTTTGTCTTGCACCTTCCACATTATCCAGTATCCATTTAATCTTTGTTGCACTGAAATACGGATCTATGCGCAATCCCGTAGCATCTTTTATATAATCGCCCAAGCCTCTTCTTTCAAGTTCTTCGCAAATATCCGCCGTTCTTCTGCATTGCCAGACAATGGCATTGTATATCGGTTTTCCCGTTGATTTTTCCCAAACCACGGTAGTTTCACGCTGATTGGTGATTCCCACGGCCGCTATGGACTCCACGTCCACGCCGCTTTTTGCGATACATTCCGTTAGTGTCGCGATCTGGTTTGCGAAAATGTCCATGGGGTCGTGCTCTATCCATCCCGGTTTCGGATAGATTTGCTTAAATTCCTTTTGAGCCACACTGACTATTTTGCAGTCCTTGTCAAAAAGAATGCTTCTTACACTGGTCGTCCCCTCGTCCAGTGCCACTATGTACTTTTTCATAATTCACACCTCATAGTTATAATCCCTCGCCTTTTTAGGTCAAAAAGGATAATAATTCCTACAAAAGATTATATCACAGAAATCTTCAAAATAATAAAAATTATTGAATATTCAGCCTTTGAAAGGCCTAAATAATTGTACCGATTTTTAAACAAGTTCGGAATTGCCCATTTTATGTGCAAGTAAACGAAAAAGTATGAACTCATAATTTTTAGTAATTTCATATTTGAATACAGGGTTGATAACATAATTATTGAGGTATTTTAAAAAGGGAAAGTAGGGTGAATTATGGATAATCAGCAAACTAAATCGGGTAAAATGACCGGAAAGATTTTCCTCATTTTACTCACACTTGTACTTTGCAGCATTTTCTACGGATTCGGCATGTTCAAGCTTATTCCCATGCAAAGTGCAATAATGGAACGATATGATGTTGCCGAGGGGGCATACGGCACATTAAACAGCGCCCTTAACTGGGTGGTAATCTTTGCCTCAATTCAAATGGGCTTTCTTGCCAGAAAATGGCCATGTAAGCTTACTATCTCACTTGGTCTTTCAATCGCATTTGTAGGAGCCATGATACAGGTATTCGCTCCAAGCTTCGGTATATTGGTTGCGGGACGTGCTATCGAAGGCGGCGGCGGTGCTTTGATGTATATCGCGGTTGTCAGCTTGCTCTTAAATACGGTTTCCAAAGAAAGATCCGGTATCTGGAGCGGTATATCAATTCTATGTTCCGTGGGACCCCAGGTCTTAATCACAAAACTCGGTGCAAGCTTAATGAATGATTACGGCGTAACTTTTCAGCAGATTTTCTTCTGGATTGCAATGTTATATGCGGTAGCAATCGTAATTACTCTTTTATTCATCGGTAAAGACGTTAAAATCAGCGGTACCCAAAGCGATGTAAAACCGACCAAAGAACAGACTTTACGAGTTTTCAAAGACAGGTCCAACTGGTGCGTAAATATAGCATATATATTCTTCAGCCTTGTTTCCATTTCTTTCAGTGCTTATATTATCAAGTATTTGACAATCAAGGGAATGGATGTTGCATCCGCTGCGGATACATATAGCTACACAACCATGATCGGAATGTTTGCCATGCTTGCCTTCGGTATTTTATCCGATGCGCTTAAAACAAAGAGAAAAATCGTTATTATCGGCTTCTTTGTAGGTGCCGTTGCAATGGTTCTTTTGGCACAACTTCCTATTTCCATGATAATGATTTATGTAGTTGTTTACGGTACATTTCCAAGATGTATTGCCGGTCTTACGACAGCCTCGGCCGTGGATCTTTGCGAAGTTCCTTCCGATTTGCCGATTGTAAACTCGCTTAAAAGCGAAGTAACTCAGGTAGGCTCGGTTGTGGGCAGTATCTTCCTTGGCTATATTATCGAGTTTATGGGCTATCAATCAGCAATCTTCATCATGGCGGCCCTCATGGCTGTGGGCGGAGTTTTATGGATTTTCGCCAAGAGAGTTCCTTAAACTTATGGTTTTAAATAACAAATCACTGTGGTATAATATATTGGACTATGTAATGCATAGTCCAATGTTTTTTATTTATTGGGTTTTTCAAACAAGTTTAAGGGGTATTTTATGAATTATTATCATTTGCTTGTTTCTGATTTTAACGTTATTTCCGTTATTATCAGATTGCTTATTGCCACAATCTTGGGCGGTTTGATAGGCTTTGAACGTGGTAAACACGGTCATCCCGCCGGTATCAGAACGCATACACTTGTAAGCATCGGAGCAGCCACTGCCATGATGGTTGGTTTGTATGTCTTCAAAGTTGGATTGGCAACGGATGTTTCCCGTATCGGTGCACAGGTTGTATCCGGCATTGGTTTTTTGGGAGTGGGAACAATCCTCGTAAAAGGCCGTGAGCAAATAACGGGCCTTACAACAGCCGCTACCCTTTGGGCTGCGGGAACAATCGGCCTTGCAAGCGGAGCCGGTTTTATAGAGGCTGCTATCGGAGCTACAATTATCATTACGGCTCTTAATACAATCTTGTACAAAAGAAGCCAAAAGATAAATGTGCGATCTACGATTATTATTCATATGGAGCTTGATGATATAAGAAACGTTAACCGCACATATGACAGTTTGAAAGCCGATTTTCCAAACATTATTATTCATGCCGTTCCTTCAAAAAGCGGCATTGAAAACCACATTGGCATAGAAGCGATTTTCAACTTCCGATCCACGAATCTCGGAAAAACCGAGTTGGTTGAAAAAATGCGCAGTTACGAAGGTATCGTATATGCCATTGAGGCTTATTAGTGAAGTTTATTAGCATTTAAATATATATTTTTAGACATTTTTGGAGGTTATTATGAGTGATTTTGACAGCATCGACTACGAAAAAGAAGCCGAGCGCATGAGAAATGATCTACGTAAGAAAAAGAAAAAAAGGAAAAAGAAGCTGACTCCGGGGCAAAAAGTTGCCGGGGCTATAGGAAAATTCTTTATTGTACTTATTACTACAATTATTATTCTCTTCGTTTTCCTCTTCGGAGTGCTTATGACACTCTTCCACGGACCGAGTGAGTCCGCAAAGGTTATACTTACAAGTTCTCTTAATGAGACCAGTGCTTTAAAATGGGTACCGGGGCTTTTTTTAAGTGACGAAGAGGTTCAATCCATTCTTGCAAGTAATGCCATGAAAGAAATCGAAGACGGACAAGTTTCCGATACATCTTTGATTCACGTCGAAGAGGCCGAAAAAGGTGAAGAAGCGATTGAAATCATCGACATTACAGGCAGCACTTACCGCGGTAAAATGATGATTATCAAAGATCCGTCAAAGGTATTTTTGGGTACCTTGGACGAATACTTCCAGGGTGACGGTAAAGTCGTTGCCGATTATGCGGACGACTACAATGCAAAAGGTTACAATATTATCGGTGGCGTTAACGGCGGTGAATTTGTGGATGCCGGAAGCTATTCCTACTCCGCAATGCCAATAGGTACAGTTATCAGCGAAGGCACTGTTCGCTATGACGATTCCGCTCACAACGAAGTTATTACAGGTTTCACATCCGACAACATTTTGGTTGTAGGTAACATGTCCACCGAAGAGGCGGTAGCCATGGGACTTCGTGATTGTGTAAATACAAAATCAACCACAGGCCCTGCTCTTGTTATTGACGGCGAGGCCATGACCGTTCCGGACACATCGGTTTACGGCGGTGGTTATAACCCACGTACAGCAATCGGACAGCGCGCCGACGGTGCGGTTATCCTTGTTGCCATCGATGGTCGCCAGGCCGACAGCCTTGGTGCAACATTTAAAGATCTTGCTTACCTTATGTTAGAATACGGCGCAGTTAACGCAGCCGCAATGGACGGCGGAACATCTACACAGATGTACTATAACGGCGAAGTAATCAACGACCCGTATTCACCGACAGGACCTAGAAGATGTCCTACATGTTGGCTCGTAACACAGTAAATATAAGGAGAAGTTAAGATGGCTAAGAAAAAGAAATCATTTTTTTATAAACTTAGGCGAAAATTAAAGCGTACAACACGTTTTAAAAGAGGCATGTTTATTTACATAAGCGTTGCCGCTATCGCTCTTATAGTATTCTTCATATTCTTTAACATTTTCATTGCGGCATATGAAAACGGCATGCCGAAACACACAATGGAAGCTTTGGTTAAGAAATATGAAAAAGGACAAATTGAAGATATAATCGAAGATTATGCTGCTTCAGCAAACAAGTTCGAATCACAGGATGCCCTTATAAGCGCTTATACGGCTCTTGTGGACGGTAAAGAAATCACTTATGTGGAAGACAGCGATTACAGAGAAGATACTCCCGTATACGACCTTAAAGCAGGCGGAATCACAGTATCAAAAGTAACTTTAAATTCCGATAGAAAAGGTGCTTTCGGTTTCAAAAAATGGGAAATCTCGGACATTAACATTTACGACTATATGTATTCATCAAAGACAATAACCATCAGTGCTCCGGAAGGTGCAAAAGTTATGGTTAACGGTATCGAAGTTGATGATTCTTATATAACGGCAACGGGTGAGGTTCCTGCATTGCTTGCCAATGTTACAAGCTACCTTTCAAAAGTGCCTACAAACACAACTTACACAATACCGGGCTTCTTTGAAACACCGACTGTTACCGCAACGGATGCTTCCGGTGAAGAGCTTTCCGTAAATGCAAGCGGAAACAACTATTCTATCGGTAAAACAGCAAGCTCAGACTTTGTTGCTACTATGGATCCATATATCACCGATATCATGGAACTTTACGGAAAGAAATACATCAATATCGGCGGAAGCATGATGGCTTACTTGATAGAGGGTGCTCCATTCGAGCAAAACGTAACACTTTCCAATACTTATTGGTATCCTAGCGAATATATCAAAGATTACTCATTCTCCAACGAGTCTATTTCAAACTATGTAATCTACTCGGATGAATGCTTCTCTGTTGATATTTACTTCGATTTAACCGTAAACTTCTCAAATGCGGCTTACAAGACCCAAAACGAGAATGCAGATATGACATGGGTATTCATTAAAGAAGGCGACAAATACAAACTTGCGGACTTTGCATACAAGTCTGAATAATCGCCGCAAAGCAAACAAAAAAGGCAATGCATATGCATTGCCTTTATTTTATGTTTAAATCTTAAACAGCTACCACAACGCCGCCGTTATTGGCATATAATGTGGCTACGCCCGCTGTTTCGAGAATCATGACTTTTTTAAATTTGAATCTCTCTTCCAATCTTTTCTTTATAAGTTCAGCTCTTTCTCTGCAATTGCAATGGGAAATGGCAAGTACTTTGTTTTCCGCATCTTTTATGTTTTCCGCAATTATATTGCACATAGACTCGATTGCTTTTTTAATGCCTCTCTCCTGCTTAAGCTTAATAATCTCACCTTTTTTGGAGCCCATAATAGGCTTAACATGAAGGGCATTGGCAATAAAAGCCTGAAGGTTTGTAAGTCGTCCGTTCTTCTTTAAAGACTCAAGGGTTTCAAGAACAAAATATGTTTTTGAGCCTTCTTTAAACTTTTCAACCAATTTAACCGTCGTGTCAAAATCAAAGCCTTTTCCCACGCATTCAAGAATTTTTTCAACTATTATTGCTTCACCGGATGATGCGGATTCCGAATCAAAGACGTGAACTTTGTTATCTCCGCCGTCTTCTTTGTAAAGATTAACTCCCAGCAGCGCACTGTTGTAAGAACCGGAAAGCTTAGATGATAATGTAACAATATAAACATCCGTATCCTTTCCTTCGCAAGCGGAAGCATATATTCCCGGTGATGGTGATGCAGACCTCGGGCAATTAGGGCTCTTGGCCACTTTATCTATAAAATCAGCCTGGTTAAAGCTTTCATCATCAATTATCTCTTCGCCGTCAATCATAAGAGTAAGAGGAACAAATTCGATATGCTCGTTATTTCTGTATTCCTTTGGAAGATCGCAGCAACTGTCTACTACTATTTTGTAATTTCTCATATTATCCATCTCCTTTATTGTTTAAAATACTCTGTTTATATATTTCTTAATAATCACTGTTTATCAGCTTTTAACCGATTTATTAACCTGTCCTTTCACAGATTAAACATAGTTTTTACACTTAATTTTCACATTTGTGGTTTTAGATATTATCTCATGTAGTTTTTAATACTACATCATACTAGCACTTGAAACTACATTTGTAAATCCTTATTTTTAAACTTTCATTTATTTTTCACATTTATTATTTCTCGTCTTTATTTTTTGTAAGCAACAGCCGATATAATATATACCGGTTGTAATCATCCTTTCTTCTGTATGCAGTGCTTGCAATAACGGGGAAAGGACGGGGTAATTATGATTATTACTTCAAGCAACATTGGTATGCAAAGTTTCAGAAACCATAATGAATCTTTCGGCATTTCAAAGCAAACAAGCTCTGCTTTTGTTTCAAAACGCAACAATGTTTTATCGCTGTTTCAGGCAATGAAGACTAAAGAGACTTCCGAATCCGGCACTGACAATGATAAAAACAAGACTAACGCAAAAGACTACAAGGAGATTCAAAACGATTTGATACAAAGAATCCTAGGCTTAATTGAAAGTATCAAAAGCGGTTCGTATCCCTTTAGTTCGCCTTTCAGTTCTTATCCTTCAATCGGTGGGGGCGGGACTTCCATGGCTCTTGTTAAGACCACGGTGATATCGAGCTATTATACCGAAGAGGAAGTAACCGCATTTAAATCCGAAGGCAGTGTTACAACATCTGACGGAAGGCAAATTGACCTAAATGTAACACTGGAAATGAGCAGAAGTTTTTGCGAGAAATTTACGGAAATTTCCTGCGAGGAAGTCCTCTACACGGATCCTTTGGTAATCAATATCGATAAAGGCTATACAAGCCTCAGAGATATGACATTCTATTTCGATATCGATTGTGACGGTGTGGAAGATGAGATATCTGCGTTAGACTACGGCAGCGGATTTTTAGCTCTTGATAAGAACAATGACGGAAAGATTAATGACGGTTCCGAACTTTTCGGCACTAAAAGCGGTGACGGTTTTAAAGACCTTTCGGCTTACGATACGGATGCCAACGGTTGGATAGACGAAGCCGATGATATCTTTAAACTGTTAAAAATCTGGGCAAAGGATGAAGATGGCAACGACAAGCTTGTGGACCTAAAGGAAGCGGGCGTCGGCGCAATACATCTTGGGCGTGCCTTAACAGAGTTTTCGCTTAACAATGCCCTAACCAATCAATCAAATGCCCTAATTAAAAGCACAGGTCTCTTCCTTATGGAAGATGGCCGATCCGGCACAATCCAGCAGGTTGACTTTGCCAAACACATGTAATACAACTGTTAAACATAGAAAGGAACTTCCCACCCGGAAGTTCCTTTTCGTTTTTATTAGAGCTTTGCTCTGCTTATTTTTATTTTATCTTTATCTCCTGTACTTTCGTAATACCTTATTTTTTCTTCATACATTCTGGCATCTGCATCTTTTACGGCCATATCAAAGTCCGAATAAAGGCTCTTGTCATACCTGACCGTTCCGAAAGAAAAGCTGATGCTTTCATTCTCGTAAAAAGGCTTTTTGGCTGCTTTTGCTCGCATCTTTTCGAGGCGATCCACAATACTCTGTCCGTCAGCCGTTTCGATAAACATCAGAAATTCGTCACCGCCCACACGATAAACATTTTCGCAATCGTCAAAATCCTCTTTAAGATAATATGCCATTGTTTTAATAAGCATATCCCCGGCAAGATGACCATAATTATCGTTTATCTTCTTAAGCCCGTTAACATCCAATGCAACCACAATCAATGTCTTGTCTTCCGAGCTATCTGCATGTTGTTTTATTCTATCCACGTCTTTTTCGTAAGCATTGCGATTTTTAAGACCCGTCAACATATCAAGATAAGCAAGTTCTTCATAAACCGTTGCCGCAGCTTGTTTTGCATAAGCCAAACGAAGATTTCCAAGATTTGCAAGAGTTTGAACAATAAGTATATATATTGTTCCCGCAAGCACAAAAGCCGGATATCGGCTGCCTTGATGTAGGAAGTTGATAATAAGACTTACTCCCCAAAGCAAGCACAAAGGAATGAAGGTTAATCTAAGACCAAGCTTGTCTTTTTTTGCTATACCTATTCCCGATATTACCACTGCCAGAATTACCAGCAGTGATATTATGTAAACCATGTGTGTTACCGGCAACAATTGCCTGAAACTGATACTTGATACGCTTGTAACTATAACCTGTATCACAATATTTAAAATATTGAGAGCCAGAGCCATATTAAGTATCTTTGATACTTCTTCGTTTACATAGGATTTAACGATCATCAAATGAGGGAATATCATAATCAACGACATGCCCATCTCCAAAATATACAGGGAGGATGTATTTCTTGCCATTATACTGATTATACTCATTTGCGAGGTTATATATATGCCGGATTGTATGGCTATTATACCAATAAAAAGGAGTATGCTTCTGTTAGTGGATGTTTTTCTTAGTGTTAAATAATAAATGATGTAAAGAACGCCCATAAGCATAATAACATTCATAAATATAAACATCGGCATAAAAGCATGAGCAAGTACCTGCATCATGGAATCTTTCCAGCAAAGAACCGGCTCTTTCATATCATAGCCTTTTATATCAAGATGCGGATAAGTAACCAATGTTATTTCTTTGCCCTGCCAATTATCCGGAAGGTCCACAAACAAAAATCTTTCGCTGTTGGCCTCTTGGAAATATTTCTGATCCGTTATTTCATCAGCATATATAACTTTCCCGTCTATCAAAAGCTCTATTTCGGAATAATAAGCTATTAAATACAAGTGAGTGTAATCTCTGGTATCTTTCGGCAATGTTGTTTTATAAACAGACTGTTTTAAAGTCTTTCCGTTTATTGATACTTCCTCGTTTTCAAAAACGGTTTCCCAACCTTCAACCGTATAGCTTATGTCTTTGGGTACTTTATTGACTTTATAAAAAGCAGAAAAAAGAATCGCCGAAAAAACCACAATGAAGGCCATTGTAATTATAGCGATTTTATTGATAAACTTATTAAATAATCTCATACTTATACCCCAAATGAAAACCCCGATGTTTATGTTCAAACGAAACGTTTTTCTTACGCTTATATTATAAAACAAAACGCATGTTTTTTAAAGACAAAAAAATCGGCCGAACTTTAATTTTGCCTTTTAAAGTTCAGCCGATCGGTAAGCAACGAATTATAAATAATTGTTTATGAAAAACAGTTATTATTTAACAAAGTCAAAGCCCTGGAAGATTGGTTTTCCTGAGTATTTCTTAACTTTTTCTTCGCCTGAAAGTACACGGATGGCACCGGCTGCCATAGCTTCCATTTCGAATTCGCCCGGATAAGCGAAAACTTCTGCGATTCCGCCGCAACGTTCTTTGATAGTAGCAACCATCTCTTTGTTGTGAACCATACCGCCGCCAAGTAAGATACCATCAACTTTGCAGTCAAGAACAGGAGCCATAGCACCGATTGATTTGCAGATCTGGTAAACCATTGTATCCCAAACCATCTGAGCATATTTATCGCCTGCTGCAGCACGTTTTGTAACTTCAAGTGCATCACTTGTTCCAAGGTGATTTACGAGACCGCCTGTACGTGTGCAAAGTGATTTAACTTCTTTAAGATCTTTATCTTTAATGTATCTTAAGAAATCAGCAACTGCGATAGAACCGCATCTTGTAGGAGCCATTGGACCTTCACCGCCAACGATATCAAAACCGTCAACCATACGACCCTGTCTGTGAGCTGAGATTGAGATACCACCACCAATGTGGCAAACAATGTAGTTTTTCTCTTCGTATTTTTCACCATGTGAGTGAGCATGACGAATAGCTGTTTCTTTAAGATTTAATGAATGTAAATGTCCTGTTCTGTAAACACCTTTGATACCTGTCATACGAGCAAGATCCCAGTATTCATCAACATCAGGTGGGTTAACAACAAATGCAGGGCAGTTGTATTCAGCAGCAAATTCTCTTGCAAGCTGAGGTCCTAACTGTGCAGGATGCTGTACTCCGTTTTCACCGTTTTTAGCATGTTCGAAAATAAGATCGTCAACTTCGTATGTGCCGCCTTCCATAGCGAAAAGACCGCCGCCACGACCAACGCAAGCGCTGATACCCTCTAAAGAAATGTTGTTTTCTTTAAGAAGGTTGATGATTGTTTCTTTACGGTATGGAAGCTGAGCTGAGATACCGTCGAACTCATCTAATTTAGATGCTTCGTGAGCAACGTTCTTTGAGAAAAGAACTTCTTCGTTCTGGATGAGGGCAATCTTTGTGGATGTTGAGCCCGGGTTAATTGCAAAAATCTTGTAATCTGCCATTTTAAAATCTCCTTGTATTTAAAATATTTTTGTTTCACTTTTTTGAAAATAAATACTGTGATATAATTTTAACGAAATTGGTTTTTAAAGTATGCAAATGCACAATATTTAAAATCATATCAAAGGATTTATCATGAAAAACACTAAAGATGAAATCAAAAATCAGCTTATTAAAATGTTAAAAAACAATCATATAACAAAGGTAAAAGTAAAAGACATCACCGATGCGCTTCATATCGGAAGAAGCACTTTCTACCTTTATTTTGATTCGGTTTATTCCGTGTTACAGGAAATCGAGGATGAATACTTCGCCGAGCTTAAAAAGATTTCATCCAGTTTTTGGGATTACAAAATCGATCCCAAATACTGCGAAACACCTCATCCGCTTCTTTATAACAGTTTTAGTTATATGCACAAAAACCGCGAGATTTCCAATGTACTTTGGGGACCTTACGGCGATCCCGTTTTCCAAGTGGGATGCAAGCGTATGCTAAAAGAAGCATTTTTCCCTAAAAACAAAGCTGTGGAACTTTTCCCTTACGATACGGAATTGCACACGAATTTCATAATAGGCGGACATATGGAAATACTTAATCTTTGGCTTAAAAACGACCATGGCGTCAGTGCCGAAGATTTTGCCTGCGGCATGTATTTTACAATGTTTACGGAAGTACTTCACAGAATGTATCCCGATTATGATTTCAGCAAATATTACAGAAAAAGATGAACGCCGAAGCTTATGCCTCGGCATTCGCTCCTTTCCGCAAGAGACTGCCAAGGCAGTCTTTATTTTTTCTTCATACCTGCAGCTCTAACGGCTGAGATAACAACGTTTCCTTTGATTTCTGAAACAGGTGCCCCTCTTGAGCAGTCACAAACAATTTTGTTGAAGCCCTGAAGCATTGGTCCGTAAGCATCAGCGCCACCAAATGTCTGGATAAGCTTAACGCCTGTGTTACCAACGTTTAAGTCAGGCCAAATAAGAATGTTTGCTTTACCTGCAACTTTGCTTTCTCTCTTAACTTTCTTAGCGGCAACTTCAGGTTTGATAGCAGCATCAAGCTGGAATTCACCATCAATTGCGAGATCAGGACGCATTTCGTTTGCGATTCTTAAAGCTTCTTTAACTTTATCAATCAATTCACCCTGACCACTACCAAGTGTTGAGTAGCTGATCATTGCACATCTTGGCTCCCAACCAAGAAGGTCTGCATATGTATCACATGCTGCGATAGCAATGCTGGCAAGCTGTTCCGGATTAGGGTTTGTGCAAACGGCACTGTCACCGATTGCAAGAAGTGGTCCTTCAGAACCTTCCCAGTTAGGGAATTCGCAAAGTCCTGTACTTGAAACAGTAGCAAGACCCGGCTGAAGACCGATAATGTACTGACCTGCAAGTAAAACATCACCTGTTGTGTTGTCGATACCCGCAAATGTAACGTCAGCATCATCAACAGCTTCCATAACCATTGCAAAATAAAGTGGATCCTGCATACGACGGATAAGCGGTTTTTCTTTAAGCTTTGTATCCGGTAATGCGATGTATTTTGCAATAAGTTCGTCTCTGTATTTTTCATCGTTGATATCAACGATTGTGAAAACGTCTAACTCATATCCTCTTTCTGTTGCAGCTTTTTTGATTTCTTCTGCGTTACCAACCAAGATAGATTTTACATAACCTTCTTTAGCTGTTTCGTAAGCAGCCTGCATCATTTTTTCGTTCATTGCTTCAGGAAAAGCAACTCTCTGGATATCAAGTTTGGCTTTTTCATAGATCTTATCTAATACGCTCATTACTTAATCTCCTCTACATTTCCTCTTCTACAAGGTCAACGAAATCGCCGATTGTAGCGCAAGCACTTGCATCTGCAAGCATGATAGCTGCGTCTAATTCGTTTTCTACTTCTGCAACAAGTGCAACCATCTGTACTGATGCTCCGCCAAGGTCATCTTTGAAAGATGTAGCCATTGAAAGTGATGCAGCGTCTTTTTTGAAAGATGTTGCTACTAATTCGATAACTTTTGCTTCTAATTCTGCTCTGTCCATTTTAAAACTCCTTTTTAAAAAATATTATTTTGTATATTTTTCATCCAACTCGAAAACGACTGTCTTAAGACCGAATTCGTCATTCTTGTCGATGATTTTAGCATGTACGTCAATCGGAAGCTGTGCTGCAAGCTCATCTCTGTTTTTCTTTGTGATGCCGATTACAACTCCGTTGAATTTTGTGCCTTCTTCAAGTTCGATTTCACCGTAAGCATATTTGCCCATAGCCTTGTATTCAGGTTTTGATGAAAGCGCACCCGGAAGTACGATTGAATGCATTTTAGCTTTACCGCTGATTTCATACCATTCGGTATGTAAGCATCCGCATGTATTGCAAGCATATACAGGTGGGAATTCAACAGCTCCGCATTCAGGGCATTTTCTTCCCATCATTTTTCCTTGTTCAAGAGCCTCATAGAAAGGCTGTACTAATTTCTCTAATTTAACTTCGCTCATTTTAGTCCCTCCTATTAATCAATTGTTCTGAGAAGCACAGCTGCTACGTTCTGAGCACCGCCGTAACCTCTTAACATAGCTGTCTTAGGAAGCTTCTTAACCTGACGTTCGCCACATTCGCCACGCATCTGTTTGCAGCATTCATAAACGTCTGCAAGACCCGAAGCAGCATGAGCATGACCGAATGATGTACGACCACCGTTTGTATTGATTGGCTTATCTCCATCGTAAGCTGTACGACCTTCACAGATGTATTTCCAGCCTTCACCCTTTGGAAGATATCCTGCGATTTCAGCTGAAATAAGGTGTGATGTAATGATGAAGTCGTTTGCGTAGAAGATGTCAAGTTCTTCAGGTTTAACACCTGTTGAAGCATAAACTTCTGCGCAAGCGTTCTTTGTAGCTTCGATTTCGAAATGAGGGTTGATTGCATTGTATGATGATGCACCAACGCCAAGGATTTCGATTGGTTTATGTTTTAAGTTTTTGCAAATTTCAGGAATTTTTTCTGTTGCGCATACGATAACAGCAGCAGCACCGTCGCATTTAAGCTCGAGGCAGTTTGCACGAAGGTATGCACCCATTTTAGGGTTGAAAGGTGAACGAAGGTAATCAATATCACTTTCAAAACCTTTTTCTTTTGCGATTTCAGCAAATGTGTGACGCTCGATTGCAAGTGGGTTAACAGATGCATTACGTCTGTTGTTGATGCACATCCAGTTCAATGTATCATCCATCTGCTCAGGTGTGATGCCGTTTTCTCTAACGTAAACCTCAGCAGGATCATCATAGATAAGTTCCATCGGTGCCATAAGTGAACGTGCGTAAACACGGTCATATAACCATTTTGTTGTGAAGAGGAACTTCTCCATTGTAACTTTTTCTCTTTTGAATGGGTGTTTTGCAGTGTCAACACTGTCATTTGGATATGGGTTGCTATCACCGAATTCAACGGCACCAGTCATGATGCAGTCGTATTTACCGGAAGCAATGTAGTTTGCAGCAAGGTCAAGTGCGAGATAACCTGTACAGCAAGCTTCCGAATGGTGGATAGAACCTTTTCCTTTCATACCAAACCAGTTACCGCAGTGAATGTTTGGTGTTAACTGGTTAGAACCTGCAAGTGGGCTTGCCTGTCCGTGGAAGTAATAATCAACATCCGAAGCTTTGATACCTGCATCTTCCATAGCAGATAATGCAGCGTATCCTAACAGTTCGTGTTCTGTAAGTCCGTTTGTTTCAGGATTATCAACTGTGTACATAAATGGTGTACA
>JAEEGH010007668.1_pt1 | contig 25833 bp, 25 predicted proteins | sample 9134181 | NCBI WGS metagenome assembly JAEEGH01 (sample SAMN16246544, study PRJNA631951) | gut metagenome | biome: gut microbiome; feature: rumen; material: DP-attached | host: Bos | place: Iran: Karaj | collected 2018-10
TTTTTATTAATCAATACCAATTATCCCTTTCTTTTTGTTTTTCATATTCATCATCAAGGTCAAATAATTTATGGGGACAAATATTATTAATAAATGACGAGTATTTAAACAATATTACGTCATCAAATTGTTTTTCTGCCCTCGAATACCATTCGAACTTTGTTTTTGCAAGGGTTGATATTCGCTTTTTAGCTGCTTCATCCGACACGCCAAAATTTTTTTGCAAAAAATCGCTTGTAATTTTTATTCCGCGATGCTGAAATTCTCGCAAAAGTTGTTCCGGCATGAGTAATTGCGCCGCAAAATAATTTGTTTCAACCTCATATTTCCCGTAAGTTTCTTCATCTTTTACGCTTAAATCATGACCGTTAATAGGATGTCCTAATTCATGAAGTATTGAAAATCCCACATGGTTCATTGATTTTTTCTCCTCGTAAAAGATGATCGTTTTTTCTCCATATGTTACAATAACTGCGGATTCACTTCCGAATTGCCTCACATCAAAGCCGTATTTCTGTGCCTTTGAATACGAACAGCAAACAAACGGTGTGAGTTCTTTGACTAATTGTATAGGGGAAAACGGAAATGTAGTTATAACGTTTGATTTTACAAGAATTTCATTCGCTTTTGAATACGCATTGGCAAAGTCCGGCTTCATTTAAATTTAGTTACTCCTCTTTATTGTCATCAAAAATTTTATCAAATACTGATTTAAGTATGTTTTCTGCTTTTTTAAGTTCTTCAGGGTTCAATTTTCCGAGATTTCGTTGAAGATACAACAGCTCTTTTTCTGTATTTTGCATTAAATCTGATGATCCAAGCAAATAATCGGTTGTGGTTCCGAGTGCTTTTGCGATTCGTGTCAGAACATCGCTTCGGGGAACACGGGAGCCTTGAATGTAGTATGACATTGCGGATTCTGTTACACCGGCTTTTTGAGCCAACTCTTTTTGAGAAAGATTTTGGCTGTTCATTAAAGCGGTAATACGCTCACTAAATATAGACATATTTTACATCCCTTTCTTTTTCTTAGTAAATAATATCATAAAATTATAAATTTGTCAATAGGAAAACACAATATTTTGTATTTTTTTGAATTTTACCTCAAAATATGGTATATTATGATTTTAAGTTAACAAAATTATAATTGATATTTGTCAAAAAAGCAGCTCTCGCTTTTGCGAGAGCTGCTTTTTTATTCTTTATTCGTGCGCTTGCGCCCAGGTAAAGCCCGTTCCGACGGACACTTCAAGCGGAATTCCGAAATCGGCGACGTTTTCCATTTCCTCTTTGAGCACGGCTTTCGCAGCGTCGAGGTCCTTTTTTGCCGCCTCGACTATCAGTTCGTCGTGCACCTGGAGCACAAGGCGGGCGTCTAAATTTTCTTTTTTGAGACGGGAATCGACGTTAAGCATCGCGATTTTGATTATATCCGCCGCCGTGCCCTGGATGGGCGCGTTCATCGCGACGCGCTCGCCGAACGCGCGCACATTTTTGTTTTTCGCCGAAAGCTCTGGAATGTATCTGCGCCTTGCGTACAGCGTTTCGCTGTAACCCTTTTCGGATGCGGTTGAAATTGCCGAGTCGAGATATTCCTTTATTTTCGGGAAGTTTGCAAAATACGATTTTATATATTCGCCCGCCTCGCGCCTCGTTACGTGTAAGTCGCCCGCGAGCGAGAAGTCGGAAATTCCGTAGATTATGCCGAAATTGACGGCTTTGGCTTTTTTGCGCAGTTCTGGCGTGATTGCGTCGTACGGTATTCCGAATACCTGAGAGGCGGTCGACGCGTGGATGTCCTTGCCCTCGAGGTAGCTTTCCTTCATGTTTTCGTCGCCCGAAACTATTGCCATAAGCCGAAGCTCTATCTGCGAGTAGTCGGCGTCGATAAGCACGTATGAATCGTCTTTTGCCTCAAAGAATTTTCGCAGTTCGCCGCCTTCCTTAGTCCTTATCGGTATGTTCTGCAGATTCGGCTCCGCCGAGGAAAGCCTGCCCGTAAGCGTGAACGCCTGCTTGAAATTCGTGTGTATGCGGCTTTGTTCGTCGGCGACGTTAATAAGCGCGTCGGTGTAGGTGGATTTGAGCTTTGAAATTACACGGTATTCGAGAATTTCGTCTATTATCGGGTGGTACGGACGCAGTTTTTCGAGCGTTTCGGCGTCGGTCGAATAACCGCTCTTGTTTTTGCGCTGCGTCGGCAGGTCAAGCGTTTCGAACAGAACCTCAGCGAGCTGCTTTGTGGAATTTACGTTGAATTCCTTTCCCGCAAGCTCGTATATTTTCTCTTTGCGCAGGGCGATGTTTTGGTCGAGCTTTTCGGAATATTCTTTTAATTTTTGCGTGTTAAGCTTGAATCCCGCGTACTCCATTTCCGCAAGCACCTTTGAAAGAGGCATTTCGATATTGTAAAGCAGATTTTCCTGCCCGTTTTGCTTTATTGTTTCCGACAGGTCGGCATACGCCTTTTTGAGCGATTTTACGCAAAGTATCGCCTTTTGTTCGGGAATATCCGAATCAACTCCCGCAATAAAATTGTAGGAGTGAAGTTTGTCGGGCGTGATGACCTTTGACGGATTTGCGACGTAGGAGGCTAAAAGCACGTCGAAAACGCAGTTTTTCACGTCTTTTCCGAGCGGAATGAAGTAGAGGTATATTTCTTTTGAGCTGTGGAGCACGGTTTTCGTCTCGGAAGAGCCGAAAATTGCAAAAAGAGAATTTTGCGTCTCGGGAACGGCGAAAACCTCGTCGGAATCCTCTTTTGAAAAGTAAATTTTGTGATTTTCAAAGTCGGGATATACGAAAAGAAGCCCTTTCGGAATTTCGGAGTCGGAAATTTCGGTGCATTTAAGTTTTATTTCCTCCGCTGCCTCAAAAAGAGAAGCGGTGTTTTCGTTTTCGCTCGGAATTTCGTCAAGCTTTAAGCGCGAAATTATGCTGTTCAGCTCAAGATCGCGGCACACGTCAAGCAGATTTTTCTTATCTATTCCGTGATACGCAAGGTCCTCGGGGGTAACGCCCAGCGGCACGGTCTTGCAGATTTCCGCAAGAAATCTGCTCTCGTACGCGGAATCCTTCGCGTTTTCGAGTTTTGTGCGCACAGCGCCCTTTATTTCGGGATTTCCGCTCTCAAGTTCCTTGTAAAGATTGTCGAGCGAGCCGAATTTTGAAATGAGGTCGACCGCCGTCTTTTCTCCTATTCCGGGAACGCCCGGAATGTTGTCCGACGCGTCGCCCATTAAGGATTTTACGTCGATGAGTTTTCGCGGGCCGTTTCCGCCGTATATTTCTTTTATTTTGTCTTCGTCGTAAACGAGCGTCTCCTTTGTCGAAACGTAAAGCACGTACGAGTTTTTGCCTATAAGCTGAAAAGAGTCCCTGTCGCCCGTCATAACGTAGCTTTCAAGGCCGTCCGACGAAAAAGCGGACAGTGTGCCGAGTATGTCGTCGGCTTCAAAACCCTTGCACGTCAGCACGCGAAAGCCTAAAAGCTCGGCAATTTTCTTTGCCGGCTCAAGCTGTTCGGCAAGCTCGGGGGGCATGCCGTGTCTTGTCGCCTTGTAATAGGCGCACTTTTCGTGTCTGAACGTCGGCTCCTTCAAATCGAACGCTATTGCGGCATAGTCCGGCTTTATTTCGGAAAGCTGCTTGTAAAGCATGTTTATAAAGCCGAAAACGGCGTTTGTGTTCCGTCCGTCCTTCGTGGTGAGCGGCCGCACACCGTAGAAAGCGCGGTTCAATATGCTGTTTCCGTCGACGGCGAGAAGTTTTTTCATACTGAAAGTCCTTTCGAAAAGGTTTTGTTTTTATTTGTCGTTGGTTACGTCGCCGCTGCCCGTAATGTCTATCGGCTCGCCGAGATATTTCGGCTTCGGCTTGAAAATACATTTGAAAAAGTCTTTGTTTCTTGCGAGAATTTCACGCACGTTTCTCTGCTTCTGCCCCGCGTAGATTCTTGCGTCGGAGCTTACGCCGTAAGCCTCAAGATCTAGGCTGTTCGCTATGTACAAGGCCCTGTAAAGATGATATTTCTGCGTTACGATTATGATTTTTTTGGCGCCGAAGACCTCTTTTGCCCTGTAAATGCTGTCGTATGAGGAAAAACCCGCGTTGTCCATGAACAAGTCCTGCGAAAAGACATCCTTCGACGTCGCGAACGTCTTCATGACGTTGACCTCGTCGTAGTCTTTTCTTCCGTGGTCGCCGCTCATGATGATTTTTGAGGAAAGACCGAGATTATAAAGCGAAATCGCGCTTTCCAGCCTGTCCTTCAACATCGGGCTCGGCTCGCCGTTTCTCACGCCCGCACCGAGAACCAAAATACAGTCGGCGCCGCCGATTTTATCAAAATCCTCTTCGCTTATTATTTGCTTTTTAGTCGAAAAAACGACGTATGCGTTCACGGCAAGCATAAGTGCGGCAATTACCGCCAGAACCGCGGCAAAAACGAGACCTCCCGTAATTATTTTTTTCATTTTAAGGTTCCTTTCGGGAAATTACCCGTTTGTAAAATACCCCGCGCAAAGCGGGGTAAAATTTACTGTAATCTTGTAAATAAGGTGTTTAAGTACTGTGCGTCTTCAACCAGAACCAGAAGGAACGGGGATACGAGAAGAATGCTGTCGAATCTGTCGAGAATTCCGCCGTGCCCGGGGAAAATCTTTCCGTAATCCTTTATTCCGTACTTTCGCTTTATTACCGACGCAAGAAGGTCGCCCGTCTGTGATAAAAACGACACGACGAGCGCAACGAGCGCAATTCCGGGATAATTCGGGATAACGGGAATCATCTTTGAAAGCACGAATCCGTATATGATGTACGCGATAACGCAGAAAAGCGCGCCGCCGATAGCGCCTTCAACCGTCTTTTTCGGGCTTATGTTTGGGCACAGCTTGTGCTTTCCGAACAGAAAACCCGTAAAATACGCAAAGGTGTCGGTTATCCACGCTCCCACGAATACGAGCAGATAAACGTACTGTCCGATGGGCTCTCCTGTGTTCGAGCCGGGGTCGGTCGTTACGTATCTGAGCTTTACAAGGCAGGTAAAGCAAATCGTAATATACGTTACGAACATGAACGCCGCGCTTGAGGAAACGGGGTCAACCTTGTCGTGCGCAAACACAAGCATAAACAGCATTACGAAAAGGTAGCACACAACGAAAGCCGACAGCACGCCGTATCTGTAACGCGAGGCGACGAACGTGCACAATGCGGAAAAGCAAAGGGACGGTACTGTTATGTACGGGATATTTTTAACGTCGATGCAGCCGAGCATCTCATATGTGCCGAGAACCGCAAGCAAAGTAATTATAATCGGATAGGCGACCGTTCCCGACAGGAAGACGAACGCTATTAACAGAAGCGCAAGCACCGCGCCCGTAATTATTCTTTGCTTCACTTATCCACACCTTCTAACGTAAAAAGGAAATTCAAAAAAATACAAAGGCGTTATTGCGTAACGCCGGAGGTGATTCCGCTTTTGTTTTCGGAGGAATCGTCGTATCCGCCGTAACGGCGGACGGTCTTTGAAAATTTTCCGAAAATTTCATACAATTCTTCTCTTGAAAAATCGGGCCACAGCGTATCGGTAAAATACAGCTCCGCATACGACGCCTGCCACAGCAGGAAATTTGAAAGCCTGTGCTCTCCGCCCGTGCGTATGATTATGTCGGGATCGCCCGTTTGGGCAGTGTACAAAACGGAGGAAATATCCTTTTCCGTCGCGTGCGTTATTCCTTTTTCGCGCAGCAGGTCGAACGCGCGGCAGATTTCCGCCCTCGAGCCGTAATTTAAACACACGTTGACGTTTGTCGAATTCGCGGCGGATTTTTCTTCGACAAGCGCGATTTTTTCGCGTATTTTCTCGGAAAAAGGCGACATGTCGCCCAAAAAGCGCGCGCGCGTGTCCTCTTCCTCGTACCTTTTTAAAATCGTGTCGAGATACGCGTCGAGCAGGTCCATTATCGCGGCAACCTCCTCGTCGGTCCTTTTCCAGTTTTCGGTGGAAAAAGCGTAAACGGTAACGGTATGCACGCCCGCTTCTTTACATGCCGTAAGTATCTTTTCAAGCGTTTCGGCGCCCGCCTTGTGTCCCGCTTTTCTCGGAAGCGAGCGATTTTTCGCCCACCTGCCGTTGCCGTCGAGAATGAAGGCGACGTGCTTGGGCGCCTTGCCTTCAAACGTTATTTGTTTTTCTTTTTTCTTAAAAAGCGAAGAAGGCTTTAATTTATCGAAAAAATTTGACATCAGATGGACATTATCTCTTTCTTTTTGTTTTCGGCGGACGCGTCGATGTTCTTTATGAACTTGTCGGTGAGGTCCTGAATCAGCTTTTCGGAGGCTTTGAGCTCGTCCTCGGTCATTTCGCTGTTCTTCTTCATTTCCTTCGCCTTGTCGTTTGCGTCTCTGCGGACGTTTCTCACGGCAACCTTGAATTCTTCGGCGAGCTTTTCAACCTTTTTCGCAAGTTCCTTTCTTCTTTCCTCGGTCGGCTGCGGGAAGGAAAGTCTTATCAGTTTGCCGTCGTTCTGCGGATTTATTCCGAGGTCGGACGTTAGGATCGCCTTTTCGATGCTTTTCAGCGCGGAAGCGTCCCACGGGGAAATAACGAGCGTTCTGGGGTCGGGAATTTTGATTTCGGCTATCTGGTTTATGGGCATTTTGCTGCCGAAATATTCCACCTGAATTCTGTCAAGCGCTCCGGCGCTTGCCTTGCCTGCGCTTATCGTCTTGAATTCCGATTCGAGACTTGCAAGGGATTTCGCCATTTTTTCTTCGTATTCTTTCGTTTCGATTTTCATTTTTCTCCCTCCGGATAAATTAAGATATTGTTTTTTAGTCAGTTTGTAACAACCGTTCCCATTTTTTCGCCGCTTAACACGCGGAAAATGCTGTTTTCCTCGTTGAGCGCGAAGATGATTACGGGTATATTGTTTGATCTTCCGAAAGCGGAAGCTGTGAGGTCTATTACGCGAAGCTCGTTTCTGAGAATTTCCGAATATGTAATTTCGTCAAGTTTTTTCGCGTCGGGATTATCTTTCGGGTCGGCGGAGTAAACGCCGTCGATGTTTTTGGCAAAGAGTGCGGCGTCGGCGTGAATTTCGGCAGCTCTGAGCACTGCGGCGGTGTCGGTCGAAAAGAACGGATTTCCCGTTCCGCCCGCGATGATTACCACTTTTCCCTCGTCGAGAGCTTCTCTTGCGGCATGGGAGTTGAAAGGCTCCGCAACCTGAGGCATTGCAAGCGACGTCATGACCGTCGTTTTTACGCCCACGCTTTCAAGCACCGCCTGAAAAGCGACGGAGTTTATGAGCGTTGCGAGCATTCCCATCTTGTCGGCGCAGGTGCGCTCTATTTTCTTGCCGGCGCCCCTGAAAATGTTTCCGCCGCCGATTACGATTCCGAAAGACGTGCCCTCGTCATGACATTTTTTGATTTGAAGGGCAATCTTTTGAGCCACCTCGTAATCTATGATATCGTCCGATGAATTTTTCAGAGCTTCTCCGGACAGTTTGAGAAGCACTCTTTTGTACTTCGGCATGGCATATTACTCCTTTGCGGACAATTTCTTTTATTTGAATTATTATAACAATTTACTTATTATAACAATTTACGCGCCAAAAAGCAACAGAAATTTGTAAACAGTACGCAAAAGCGCGCGGCTTAGCGTGCGTTGTATTCGCTTATAAAGGATTCAAGCTGCTTTGACGTCGGAAACGAGTCGAAAGCACCGCTTTTTGTTACGGTGTAGGCACCCACGCAGTTTGCAAAGCGCGCCGCGTCGGAGATGTCGTTTCCGTTTTGCAGGTATCTTACGGTAAGCGCCGCGGTAAACGCGTCGCCCGCGCCCGTTGTGTCCACGACGGGCACGTCGAGCGACTGTATGAGTTCCTGGTGAATGCCGTCGTATATGTAACAGCCGCGGCTTCCGAGCTTCAACACGACGTATTTCGTCTTTATCATCGAGTACAGTTTCATTGACGCGCGCAGACACGAATCGATGCTGTCGGGGAAAATTCCGGTGTAAAACGCGGTTTCCGTCTCGTTCGGGGAAACCACCTCGCACGGCGGCATCTCCGAAAGATTAAGGTCGGAGCGCTGAGGCGCCGTGTCGAAAAACACGGGAATTTTCTGGCGTTTTGCCTGCATTATCGCAAATTTTACCGCGTCCGGCGGAATTTCGCACTGAATGAGAAGCGCGTCGGGATAGCATGTGAACGCTTCTTCAATGTTCACAAGCGACAGATTTTTATTTGCTCCGGGAAATACGGTAATGCGGTTTTGTCCGTCGTCTTCGCGGTAAATCTGGGCAAGGCCCGTTTTTTCGACGGGGTCGAAAAAAACGAAGCGGCAATCAATGTTTTCTTTTTTGTATTTTTCGGCAAGCTCTGTTCCGTAAAGGTCTTTTCCGAGCTTTGTGCAGAAAATGATTTCCGCTCCGAGCCGCGACGCCGCCACGGCGGCGTTGGCGCCCTTGCCCCCGGGAGAAATGAAATAAGAGCCGTTTGAAATTATGGTTTCACCGGCGTGAGGAATCGCCTCCGAGCAGCATACGAAATCGACGTTCGAGCTGCCGGTTATGAGAAATCTCGGCTTTTTCATGACTTCACCCCTTATTATTGCTTATCTATAATAAATTATATTATTTTCGCGCGCGTCTGTCAATAAGCACACTTGATTTTCGGCGTTTTTTGTGTTAAAATATACATTGAAAATCAAACCGAAAGGGAAAAAAGACTTATGAAAAAAATATTTGCCGCAGTTCTTGCGATTACGCTTGCGTTTGCCCTCGCGTCATGCACGGGCACGGTTACGGAAAACAATATAACCAGCCCCGCCGACGGAACGGGCGAAAAAACCACGTATACAAATAAGTCCGTTGCGGGAGAATACGTACTTTCGCAGGTTGCGGGCCCCTGGGGCGAGGGCTACGAGGTTAAAGCGCAGGACTATGAGGAAAACAGGCTTGCGCTCACCGACGACGGAAAATTCACGCTTGACGTGAAATTCAAGGAGTCGTCGGATAAAGCCGAGGGAACGTATGAAATTGCTTCCGACGGAACGATAAGGCTTTCGGAAGACGCGCATGTCGTTTCAAACGGCGAAAGCATAAAGTTTGACGGCGAAAAAATAACGGTAAACGGAAAGCTCGGAACGACGGGCGCCGTTTCGTTCGTTTACGAAAAGAAGGGCGCAAAGGAAGAAAAAACAAAAGCAGAGAAGTAATCTTCCCTGCTTTGCGCACGTTACTTTTTTGCCTTGAAGGTCGCGCAGGCGGTGTCGGTACAGCTTGAAGCGTATCCGGGACCGACGGCGATGGAAGACGCGGTGCAGCAGCCGTTTTCGTCGTGGTACACGCAGTTTTTGACGCTGCAGGTTATACCCTTGATATAGTGTGTGTTCAGATTTTTTTCGATGTTTTCGTCAAAAAGACCGTCCATTTGCAAAACTCCTTTCAAATTGCTTTTATACGGGTATTTTTGCCGGAAAGAGCGAAAATATACTCAAAAAAACAAAAATTCAGAACAAAAGCGGAGGTAAAATGCTTTACGTAATCGCTGACACCCACCTTTCGTTTTCGGTCGAAAAGCCGATGGACGTTTTCGGAGCAAAATGGGAAAATCACGCGGAAAAGCTGAAAGAAAACTGGATAAAAACCGTAAAAAACGAAGATACTGTCGTGATTCCGGGAGATATTTCGTGGGGAATAGACCTTGAAGAAGCGAAAGAGGACCTGCTTTTTCTGGACAGACTTCCCGGGAAAAAGATAATAGGCAAGGGCAACCACGACTACTGGTGGACGACGGCGAAAAAAATCGGCGCTTTTTTCGAGGAAAACGGGATAAACACGATTTCACTTTTGTACAATAACGCGTATATCGCCGATAATATCATAATCTGCGGCACGCGCGGCTGGATGAGTGATTTCGGCGTAAAGACGGAGGACGAAAGAATCATAAAACGCGAGGCGGCAAGACTTGAGCTTTCGCTCGGAGCCGGGAAAAAGCTGGGAGAACAAAACCCCGACGCCGAAATAAAGGTGTTTCTGCACTACCCCGTCGTTTTCGGGGATTTCATAAACTACGAGTTTATCGATGTGCTGTACAGATACGGCGTTTCCGACGTTTATTACGGACACCTTCATAACGTGAGCGAAGAACAGCTTGACCGCGAATATCTCGGCATAAAATATCATTTAATTGCGGGAGATTACTTAAAATTCGAGCCTCTTGCGGTAAAATAGCGGAAAAAATCAAAAAGAAGGCCGACAGGCTTTCTTTTTTTGCGTTTTGCATAATTTTTTCGATATGCGTATTTAATATATATAAATATTGACAAAATATTGTTATTATGCTATCATTTTGTTTATAAGAATGGGTTTATCTGTGTTTCCGCAAAGCGCGGACGCAGAGAAAAGGGGCAAAACGTGAAAATACTGGTATTTTGTCAATACTATTATCCGGAGCCGTTCCGGATTTCCGATATATGCGAAAAACTCGTGCGCGACGGCCATGAAGTTAAAGTCGTAACGGGAATTCCGAATTATCCTCTGGGAAAAGTGTACGACGGATATAAACACGGAAAAAAGAGAGACGAAAACATAAACGGAGTGAACGTTCACCGCTGTTTTACGGTTGCGCGCCGCAGCGGAGCGCTTTTCCGCATAATAAACTACTTCAGTTATTCTTTTTTTGCGTCGAGATACGTCCGCAAAATCAAGGAGGACTGCGACGCGGTGTTCGTAAATCAGCTTTCTCCCGTAATGATGGCGTTTCCTGCGCTTAAATACGCAAAAAAGCATAATAAGAAAGTGCTTCTGTACTGCCTCGATCTGTGGCCCGAAAACATAATTATAGGCGGAATAAAGAGAAATTCCGCAATTTTCAAATATTTCTTCCGGCTCTCAAATAAAATATATCAAAAATCCGACAAAATTCTCATAAGCTCCTCCATGTTCGAGGACTATATGACCGAAAAATTCGGAATTGCAAAGGAAAAAATAGAGTACCTTCCGCAGTACGCCGAAACGCTCTTTTCGCCCGAAAAATGCGCGAAAAAAGAAGAAAACGGATATTTCGACGTCATGTTCGCGGGCAACGTCGGCATAGCGCAGGACCTTGAAACGATGGTGAGCGCCGCATACGAACTGAAAGAGCACAAAAACGTAAGATGGCACGTCGTCGGCGACGGAAGCGATATCGAAAGGCTCGAAAAGCTCGTAAAGGAAAAGGAACTGGAATCGGTGATTTTCCACGGCAGACACGCCGTCGAAGAAATGCCGCTCTTTTACGGCATGGCGGACGTAATGCTCATCACCATGAACAACGACCCGATAATGTCGTACACGCTTCCCGGCAAGGTGCAGACGTATCTTGCGGCGGGAAAGGCGATCGTGGGAGCAGTGGACGGAGAAACGCAGAAGGTCATAAATGAGGCGCGCTGCGGAAAATGCGTGCCGTCGGGAGACTATAAAAAGCTTGCCGAAGCGGTTCTCGAGCTGTCAGGCGAACCTGACAAGATAAAGGAAATGTCAGAACTGTCCGTGCAGTATTACGGCAGACACTTTTCAAAGGACAAGTTCTTTGAAAAGTTGACCGAAAATCTTAAAAAATGCGCTGAAAAATAAAGTTTAACGGAGCAAATATATGGAAAACTCTTCAAAAGCCGAAATATGCATAATTACGACAAGAAATATATTTGACGCGCCCTGCCTTGCAAAATACCGCTCTTTGATAGACGAGCCGTTCGATATAATTTACTGGGACAAATGCGGAATCGCCGAGGACTGCGGCGCCGAAAACTATTACAGACACGAAGGACTTGTTCCCACAAGCGCGTCGAAAAATCAGAAAATTTTAAAATATTACGGCTTTTTCAGATACGCAAATAAAATCCTTAAAAAAAACGACTACAAAAAACTCATAATTTTTCCGACGCAGGCCGCATGGCTTATAAAAAGAAGGCTTTCCGGCAAATATAAGGGAAAATATCTGCTTGACATAAGGGATTATGCCGGCGAAAACAGGGCGTTTGTAAGAAAACTCACCGCAAACGCGGTAAAAAACGCAAAGCTCTGTTCGATAACGTCCGACGCGTATAAGACTTTTCTGCCGAAGGGTGTAGATTATATCGTATCCCACAACGTGCAGGAAATCGACGAAAATCTCGTAAGCATATACCGGCAGAGAACAAAGAAAAACACGTCGTCGGGCGACAGAATAGTTCTGTCGTTTATAGGAACGGTTCGGTTTATAGACAGGCTCAAAGAGCTTATAGAGCGCTTTTCGGGCGATAAACGCTTTCTTTTGCGCTTTATCGGCAGGGGCTCGGACGAACTGAAAAGCTTTGTCGAAGAAAACGGATATAACAACGTCGAGCTTGTGGGACAGTTTGAGAGAAGCGAGCTTGCAAAATTCTATTTTGATACCGATATTGCGATAAATCTGTACGGAAACGCAAATCCGTACCTCGACTACGCGCTTTCAAACAAGCTTTACAGCGCGGCGATAATGGGAATGCCTATTCTCGTATCGCCGGGGACGTATATGGCGGAAATTTCCGGAAAATACGGATTCGGACTTGCCGCCGACACGAAAGACGGGGACCTTGCGGACAAGGTATATGCGTATTACGACTCGCTCGACCTTGAAACGCTTCACAAAAACTGCGACGCGTTTATGGATGAAGTGAGAAAAGACGAAAAGAAATACGCCTGCGCCGTTGAGGCGTTTTTGAAAAATTAAGAAAATTTTTTACGGAAGGAGAAAAGACTTTAATGACGTCCACAGCAAAATTCAAGAGCATAAACAAAAAGCTTTTGTTCGTATTTGCCGCATGCTTTGTAAGCCAGAGCGTAACCGCGTATTTTGCGTACAATTTCGCGGCGGGCTACGAAAATATGGTCTTTTTTCCGCTTCTGTATTTTGTCGTATATCTTTTTCTGTTCAACTATAAAATTGGAGACACGAAATATCCTGTCGTAACGCTGTTTTATATAGTGATGCAGTTTATCAGGTTTGTTCTGCTGCCCCCGGCGATAGCCGTCGCCGGAATAAACTGCGGAGTGAGCTACCTGCACCCCACCGAAGAGTCGCTGGGAATTTCGGTGGCGATCATGGTATATGAATTCATAATAACGGCGGTATTCGTCTATATTTTTACGAAAAAAAGAGACGGCGAAAAGAGGAAAAGCATTTTTGCCGAGAGGGATTATTATTTTTGGAACAGCGGAAATACCGCCGCATATCTGATATTTATAGCATTAAGCATAATCTTTTTCCTGTTTTTCGGAAGCAGGGATTATGTAAACTTCTTCGTGATGTCGGCGAACGCCGAAGCGAGAGTTGCGGCGGCGGAGGTCGGCGTGCTGCAGAACGTTGCGCATCAGCTTCTTCTTATCGCGGTAATCACGCTGTTTATAATGATTTTATCGTACCTGAAAAAAAGATACGATTTTTCAAAAAGAAGGTCGTACGTGTTCTTTGCGCTTGTGGTGAGCGCGTTCAACATAGGCCTTATAATCGGAGAATCGAGAGCGATAATACTCTATTCGGCGCTTTGCAGTATTCTGCTTATGATTGCGGCGTTTCCGGAGCATAAAAAGACGATACTCAGTTATATTTTCGTCTTTGCGGGCGTGATAATCTTCCTCATGACGATATATAAGACGTTTTACGCGTTCAAATACGCGACGTATATGGACGCGATAAACAGCGGAAAGATAGACTCGGGCTCAATTGCGTCGACTTTGCAGATTTACTTTATGGGCCCCGAGCAGACGGCGATAAGCCTTGACTTTGCGAAATTGGAAAATCCGAGCGCCGTGCAGCCGATATACGATATTATAAGAAGCACGCCGCCGTTCAGCTTTTTCGTAAAGGACAGCATGACCACGACGTCCGTCATGTTCAACGAATGGATATACAGGGGAAAACAGCAGTCGGGCTATATCATACCGTCCGTCGGATACGGATACATCTTTTTCGGAATAGTGTTCGCGCCGATAATTGCGATACTGAATATTGCAATATCCTTTTTGTTTGAAAAACTTGCCCAAAAAGCAAGGACTGCGGAATTTTTCTATCTTTTCTACTACTGCGCGATAAGATTTTCGTTCTTCATGTTCCAGAATACGCCGGGAATCTGGGTTAAGGTTGTAATAATGCTCATAAGCGGCGGACTTTTGTACTCGATAAAGACGAGAAACAGCGAGGATATTATGCTGGAATACGAAATGAACAGTGAAATGAGAGAATAAAAGAGCATAATGGATAAAAACACAAACAGGGAAAACACGTTTTTCAAATCGCTTACCGTGCTTGCGACAAGCTCGCTTGCGGCGCAGGTTATACTTGCGCTGCATCAGATTCTGCTTGCGCGCGTGTTCTCGGCGGAGAGCCTCGGAGCGTATAATTTTCTGCTTGCGGTGCCGATGGCGTTCGTGGGCGTAATCTGCGGAAGATACGACCTTGCGATAGTGTATGAAAAAGACGAAAAAAAGATTTTTCCGCTCGTAAAGCTGAATATTCTCGTAAATCTTGCGGTAAGTTTTCTTGTTACCGTCGGATATATCGTCTATATCGTGATTTTCAAGGCGGAATACGTGCAGTATCTGTATCTGTTCCCGTTCATGTTTTTGTATATGACGGCGTACGGGCTTACGAACATGCTCAATTCCTACAACAACAGGTACAAAGACTATAAAATGATAGCGAAAATGTACTTCGTGCGCACGCTTGCGCAGTGTCTCGGAATGGCGGTTCCGGGCGTTGTCATGGTATATTTTCTCAAAATGGAAAACCTGTCCGTTCCGATACTTCTCATACCGTACTGCATAGGTATGTTTTTCGGCGTTTTCACGCAGGGAAAATTCCTGTTTGAAAACAGAAAGCAGATAGCGGAAATTCCCATGAAGGAAGTGCTCGAAACGGCGGGAATACATAAAAAACAGCCGCTTCTGTCGGCGCCCGCGATATTTGCGAACAGCTTTTCATATTCCCTCATGACAATGATTTCGGAAGGCTTCGGAAAGGCGTGCGCGGGATATTATTCGATTTCCACAAGGCTTCTGGGCATGCCGATTTCCCTTATAAGCGGAAATTTGTCGAAAGTGTATATGGAGGAAGCGTCAAAGGAATATAACGAGACGGGCGGATACAAAAGGGCGTTTGACAGGACCTTCAAGTTCCTTATGGTAATCGCGGTACCGATGTTTCTTGCGATGTATTTTCTTGCTCCCGCGGTGTGCGGATTCGTTCTCGGAGAAGATTGGATTGTCGCGGGCGAATACATAAAGGCGCTGTCGGTGATGTTTACGTTCAGATTCGTTTCAACGGCGCTGTCCCCGGGACTTTACGCTTGCCGTAAACAGCAGACGGAATTCGCGGTGCAGGCGCTGCTGCTTGCAGTAACGGTCGGCGCGGGAATTGCGGCGAAGGTATTCGGTTTTGATATAATTACGTTTTTGTACGTTGTCGGAGCGCTTCGGAGCGCGGTAATGCTGTTCCAGGTAATTATGGTATTTATCTATTCCAGAGGAACTAAAAAACAGGATGAATTAATTTGAGAAGAGGATATAACAAATGGTAAACGTGATAGGGCTCGGATATATAGGACTTCCCACGGCGCTCATGCTTGCGTCGCACGGGGTTGACGTCGTCGGCACCGACTGCAAGAGCGAGCTTGTAGACGAACTGAAATCGGGCAGAACGACGTTCAAGGAGGACGGACTCGACGAGCTTTTCGATAAGGCGCAAAAGGGCGGAATAAGGTTTGATACAAAATATATGACGACCGATACGTATATCGTGTCCGTGCCGACGCCGTACGACAAAAACACAAAGAAAATCGACGCGTCGTTCGTCGTAAAAGCCGTGTCCGACGTGCTTGAAGTATGCGTCCCCGGCGCGGTTATAGTCATAGAGTCGACGGTCTCTCCCGGAACGGTCGATAAGTTCGTAAGACCTGCCGCTGCGCAGTCGGGCAAGAAAATAAATCTCGTTCACGCGCCCGAAAGGATAATTCCCGGCAATATGGTTTACGAGCTTGTGAACAACAACAGGACCATCGGCGCGGACGACAGAGAAGTCGGCGAAAAAATCAAAAACCTGTATTCCACGTTCTGCAAGGGTGAGATAGTCATCACCGACATAAAGACGGCGGAGATGACGAAGGTCGTCGAGAACACCTTCAGGGCGGTGAATATCGCGTTTGCAAACGAGCTTGCGAAAATATGCGACTCCGACAACATGGACGTTTATGAAATAATAAAAATATGCAATATGCACCCGAGAGTAAACATTTTGAGCCCCGGCCCGGGCGTGGGAGGACACTGCATCCCCGTCGACCCGTGGTTTCTGGTCGGCGACTATCCCGATAAAGCAAAGGTTATAGGCGAGGCGCTGAAAGTCAACGAGTCCATGCCGCAGTTCGTGCTTGAAAAGGCGCAGAAGATAATGCGCGAAAAAGGAATGGAAGACCTTTCGAAAATCGGGCTTTACGGAATCGCATACAAGGAGAACGTCGACGATTACAGAGAGTCGCCGACGCTGCAGATGATTGATTTCTGCAGGGAAAAATACGGCGTAAGCCTGAAATCGTACGACCCGTACGTCAAAAAGGACGTTGCACAAAATCAGTATCACGATTTCGATAAGTTTTTGTCCGACGCGGACTTTGTGATTATAATGGTGGGACACGACGAGATTAAGGAAAAGAGCGCAATTGAAAAGCTGAAGACAAAGACGGTGCTTGACACGAGAAGAGCGCTCAAAACAGACGGAGTATACTATATCTGAAATGGGAGGAAAACGCATGAAAAAGGTAATGCTTGTGTTCGGCACAAGGCCGGAAGCGATAAAGATGTGTCCTCTTGTAAACGAACTGAAGTCGCGGGAAAATATCAAGACCGTAGTCTGCGTTACGGGACAGCACAGACAGATGCTCGACCAGGTGCTGACGGCGTTTGACGTAAAGCCCGACTACGACCTTTCGATAATGAAGGACAAGCAGACGCTTTTTGACATTACGGCGAACATCCTTTTAAGCATTAAATCGGTTCTCGAAAAGGAAAATCCCGATATCGTGCTCGTGCACGGCGATACGTCGACGACGTTTGTTACGGCTCTCGCGTGTTTTTATATGCAGATTCCCGTGGGACACGTCGAGGCGGGACTGCGGACGTATAACATATATTCCCCGTACCCCGAGGAATTCAACCGCCAGGCAGTGAGCATAATTTCAAAATACAATTTCGCGCCGACCGAGCTTGCCAAGCAGAACCTCCTTCGCGAAGGCAAGGACGAAAAGACGATATACGTTACCGGAAATACCGCAATAGACGCGCTCAAAACGACGGTAAAGGAAAATTATACGCACGAGCAGCTCGAATGGGCGCGCGGCAGCCGCCTTATCATTATCACGGCGCACCGCAGGGAAAATCTCGGCGAGCCGATGAGACACATGTTTTGCGCGATAAGAAGAATAATCGAGGAGCACCCCGACGTAAAGGCGATTTACCCGATACACATGAATCCGCGCGTGCGCGCGACTGCCGACGAAATTCTGGGAGACTGCGACAGAATAAGGCTTATCGAGCCGCTGGAAGTAATTGATTTTCATAATTTTCTTGCAAAAAGCTATCTTATTCTGACCGACAGCGGCGGAATCCAGGAGGAAGCGCCGTCGCTCGGCAAGCCGGTGCTCGTAATGAGGGATACGACCGAGCGCCCCGAGGGAATTGAGGCGGGAACGCTGAAGCTTGTCGGAACGGACGAGAAGACGATATACGAAAATTTCAAAAATCTTCTCGAAAACAAAGAGGAATACGATAAAATGGCGCATGCAAGCAACCCCTACGGCGACGGGAACGCAAGCAGAAGGATTGCGGATATACTCGAAAAAGACTGATTTTAAGAGAAGAGGGTAAAAATGAAAATACTTGTAACGGGCTCTGCCGGCTTTGTCGGAAAAAACCTCGTATGCTCCCTTGAAAATCTGAGGGACTCAAAGGACAGAACGCGTCCGGACCTTCATATCGAGGAAATATACGAATTTGACGTCGACACCGAAAAATCGCTTCTCGACGAATACTGTAAAAACGCGGATTTCGTGTTCAATCTTGCGGGGGTAAACCGCCCGAAGGACGAAAGCGAATTTATGAAGGGAAATTTCGGCTTTGCGTCGACGCTGCTCGATACGCTGAAAAAATATAACAATAAGTGCCCCGTGATGCTTTCAAGCTCCATTCAGGCGACGCTTATCGGAAGATATGCGCTGAGCGACTACGGAAAATCAAAGCTTGCGGGAGAGGAACTGTTTTTCAACTACGCGGAAGAAACGGGCGCAAAAGTGCTCGTTTACCGCTTCCCCAACCTTTTCGGAAAGTGGTGCAGACCGAATTACAACAGCGCCGTTGCGACTTTCTGCAACAACGTTGCAAACGACCTGCCGATTACGGTAAACGACAGAGCGACGGAGCTTGAGCTTCTGTATATAGACGACCTCGTAAGAGAAATGCTCGACGCGCTGGAGGGAAAAGAGCACAGATGCACGTTTGACGGCGTGAAAACCGTGCTTTGCGACGACGGAAAATACTGCGCGTGCCCGGTTACGCATCACGTAACGCTCGGGGAAATCGTCGATTTGCTCGAAAAATTCGGGAAACAGCCGCAGACTCTCATAATGCCCGAAATCCCGTACGGAAGCTTTGAAAAGAAGCTTTATTCGACGTATCTTTCGTATCTTCCCAAAGAAAAGACGGCGTTTGAGCTGAAAATGAACAAGGACGACAGGGGAAGCTTCACCGAGCTTCTCAAAACCGAAAAATGCGGACAGTTCAGCGTTAACATATCAAAGCCCGGCATCACGAAGGGCGAACACTGGCACCACACAAAGTGGGAGTTCTTCATAGTCGTGAGCGGACACGGACTTATAAGGGAGAGAAAGATAGGAACCGGCGAGATAATCGAGTTTGAGGTCAGCGGCGACAAAATCGAGGCGGTGCATATGCTTCCCGGATATACGCATAATATAATTAACCTTTCCGACACGGAAAATCTGGTAACCGTCATGTGGGCAAACGAGAAATTCGACCCGAACGCCCCCGACACTTTCGGAGAAAAGGTTGAAAAATGATGAAAAAACTTGTGATAATCGGCGCGGGCGGCTACGGAACAATGGTAAAGGACGTGGCATCTCAGCTCGGAATATATGAAAAAATCGTATTTCTCGACGACAATAAAACGGGAGAAGACGTCGTCGGAAAATGCGGCGAATATGAGAAATTCATAGACGAAAATACCGATATTTACCCCGCCTTCGGCAATAACGAAAAGCGGCTTTCGCTTGTGGATAATTTAATCGCCCTCGGCGCTTCTGTTCCGACGATAATTCACAAGGGAGCATACGTAAGTCCGACTGCGGTAATCGAAAAAGGCACCGTGATACTTCCCATGGCGGCGGTGAACACGGGATGCGTGATAAAGAGGGCGTGCATAATAAACACGGGGGCGATAATCGACCACGGAAGCGTCGTCGGAGAGGGCACGCACATCTGTATAAACGCGATAATCAAGGCGGAAAACAGAATACCTTCTCTTGTGAAAATTCAGGCGGGAACCGTGGTTGAAGACAGGACCTATCCGCTCTGAAAACAAAAATCGGAGAGGAGATGAGAAAATGAAGCATCTTATCGAAATAATGACGTGCCTTATAAGAAGCGAGCTTTCCGATAAGGAATGCGGCGTCATGCCCAGAATAAGGGAGTGCTACGGAAAAGACGAAATTCCGCGCGAAGTGCTTGAAAGAATGCTTGTAATCTCATCTTTTCACGACGTCGCGCATATTGTCGGCTCGGCGCTCGAAAAATACGGGCTTTGCGGGGACGAAAAAACAAAAAACGAATTTGCGAAACGGGTAATGGCCGCAAAAGGCAGATACGCACTTATCGAAACGGAATACGAGAGGGTGTGCTCGGCGCTTGAAAACGCAAAAATCGCGTACATGCCCCTAAAAGGCGCGGTAATAAGAGATTTTTATCCTGAAAAATGGCAGAGAACGAGCTGCGATATAGATATACTCGTTCATAAAAAGGACGTCGAAAAGGCGGGAGAAACGCTCGAAAGCCTTTATTACGAGAAAAAAGAGAGCAGTGCGCACGATATTCCGTATTCGTCGAAAAACGGAATGACAATAGAACTTCATTTCGACCTCGTCGAAGAAAAACGCATGCCGCAGGCGGAAAAGGTGCTCAAAAAAGTCTGGGACTACGCGTCGCATAAGGACAACGAGTATAAATACGAGCTGAGCGACGGCATGTTTTACTACTACCACGTCGCGCACATGGCAAAACACATGGAAGAGGGCGGAATCGGCGTCAAGGCGTTCGCGGACACGTGGGTGCTGAATAACCGAAAGACGTGCGACAAAGCGGAAAGAGACGCGCTCATAGCGGAGGGCGGACTTTCGGAGTTTGAAAAGGCGGCAAAGGCGCTCTGCACGAAATGGTTTGATTTTGAAAAACCGCAATACGACGAAGAAACGGTAAATACGCTCGAAAAATACGTCATGAAAGCGGGAACTCACGGAACGCTCGACAACAGAGTTTCGGTAAGCGTTGCGGGCAAGGGCACAAAGGCGGGATTTTTTCTTTCGAGAGTGTTTATGCCGTACGAAAAGCTCGTGCTCATTTTTCCGTCGCTCGAAAGGCATAAAAAACTGATTTTCTTTTATCAGATAGCGCGAATAGGGCATATTATAAAGCGCGGCGGAATAAAAAGCGGACTTGACGAAGCAAAGGCCGCCGAAAAACAGCTCGGAAGCGAGGACGCCGGAAAGGCGCTCGAAATGCTGAAAAAATTCGGCATAATGAGATAAAACAAAGCCACGAAAAACGTGGCTTTTTGATAATAAAAACACTTCGGAGGAAAATGATGACATCGGTGATAAAAACCGCGTCGGTAAACGGAATAGACGGCTTTATCGTGGACGCCGAATGCTACAGCGCGGGCAATTTTCCGAAATTTTCGCTTGTCGGACTGCCCGACGCCGCCGTAAGAGAGGCGTACGAGAGAATAAAGGCGGCAGTAAAGTCGTCGGGAATAGAGTTTCCGCAGACGACGGTTACAGTAAACCTCGCGCCCGCCGACAGATTAAAGCAGGGCACGGCTTTCGACGTGGCGATTATGCTTGCAATACTCAAAAGCACCGTGCTTTCCACGTCGGACACAAACGGAAAATGCTTCATAGGCGAGCTTTCCCTTTCGGGAAACATCCGCGGAGTAAACGGCGTTCTGCCGATGTGCATCGCGGCGCGCGACGCGGGAATAAAAGAAATTTTCGTGCCGTCCGACAACGTAAAGGAAGCGGCGGTCGTCGAAGGAATCGACGTTTACGGAGTTGAAAACGTAAATCAGCTTATAGCGCACTTAACGGGGCTTTTAAGAATAGAAAGAACGCCGTGCGGAAGCAGGGATATTTTAAGCACGGTATCGGAAAACATTCCCGATATGTCGGAGGTCAAGGGGCAGGAAAACGTAAAACAAGCGCTTGAAATCGCCGCCGCCGGCATGCATAACGTGCTGCTCGTCGGTCCTCCCGGAACGGGAAAAAGCATGCTTGCGAAAAGACTGCCCGGAATACTTCCCAAAATGAGCTTCGAGGAAGCGCTCGAAACGAGCAGAATACAGTCGGTGTGCGGAATGCTGGGCAAAGACCGCGCGCTTGTAACCGAAAGACCTTTCAGGTCGCCTCATCACACCATTTCCACGGCGGGCCTCATAGGCGGAGGAAAATTTCCCGTGCCGGGCGAAATTTCGCTTGCGCATAACGGAGTGCTGTTCTTAGACGAGCTTGCGGAATTCAAAAAGGACGCGACCGACGCTCTGCGCCAGCCGATAGAGGACGGAAAAGCCGAAATTACGAGGGTAAACGGAAGAATGAGCTTCCCGAGCAAATTTATGCTCGTGTGCGCCATGAATCCGTGCAAATGCGGCTACTACGGAAGCACCGAAAAGAAGTGCACCTGCTCGCCCGCGGCGAGAAGCGCGTATCTTGCAAAGATTTCGGGTCCGCTTCTCGACAGAATGGATATACAGATAGAGGTGTCGAGAATCCCGTACGACACGCTCAAAGACAGAACGCCGTCGGAAAAGTCGGCGGTTATTCGCGCGCGCGTCGAAAAAGCAAGAGAACGCATGATGAAAAGGTACGCGGGCACGGGAATTTTCGCAAACGGACAGCTCACGCCCGCAATGATAAGGGAATACTGCGTAACCGACAAACAGGCGGACGAGGTGCTCAAAGCCGCGTTTGAAAGGCTCGGACTTTCGGCGCGCGGATACGACAGAATATTAAAGCTTGCCAAAACCATAGCCGACATAAACGAATGCGACGTCATAAATTCAAAACACGTCGCGCAGGCAATCGGCTATCGGAGCCTCGACAGAAAATACTGGATAAATTATTGAAAAAATACCCCGAAAATCGGTATATTTTTAACCATTGCATAAAATTTGCAAAATACTTTTGAAAATGTTTAAAATCTGTCGTTTTTCGGTGTGATTTTTAAATAAAGAAAAAATGTTCGGTAAACATAATTGCATCGAAAAATTATTGATTTTCAGGCGAAAAATTGTTGATAACTATGTTGATAATGTTTATAACTCACTCAAAAACGCTTGATTTTATCAATTTTTCGTGTTTTTTTACCGAATATGCAAAAATCGGGAAAACGGTGGTTTACTTAAAAAAATACCCGATTTTATGTAAACAAAAATACCCGTAAAAACAGTGAATATTTATGCAAAATGGCTGCATAAATATTCGTTTCGGAGCTTTTTTCACCGTAAATCGAAAGGCGGAAATCCGATATGAAAAATGAAGAAAAAAGAGAAATAATAAATGAAGCCGTAACGAAAAGCGAAAAGGAAACGGAAGACTTTGCGAAAAAATTCGCAAATAATTTGAAAAGCGGCGACTTTATCGCGCTTTACGGGGAGCTCGGCTCCGGAAAAACGGCGTTTGTCAGAGGACTTGCCGACGTTTTCTGCAAAGGAATAAGAGTGTCCAGCCCGACGTATGCTGTAATAAACGAATACAAAGGAAATCCCGATATATATCATTTCGATATGTACAGGATAACAAGCGAGGAAAGCCTCTATTCAACCGGCTTTTACGACTATTTCGACAGAGACGGGATTATCGCCGTCGAGTGGAGCGAAAATATACCTTTTGCGCTTACGGAAAACAGGTTTGAGGTAGCTTTTGAAAAGCTTTCCGATACCGAAAGAAAAATAATTATTACGAAAATCACGCCATAACGGAGAAAATATGCTTAAAAGAAACGAAAAAAACGGAGTCGTTTACTATACGTCGGAGCTGCTTGCTGAAAACGGCGTGCGCCACGCGTTTTTCGCACGGTACGGAGGCGAAAGCCTCGGCGCGTTTGAGAGCCTTAACGTAAGCTTTGCGCGTAAGGACGAAAATGGTAATACCGATTCTGCGCAAAACGTAAGAAAAAATTTTGAAATCGCGCTCGGTACTCTCGGAATAAAGCCGCAAAACGCCGTCATGGCGCATCAGGTACATTCCGACGCGGTAATTGAGGTAACGAAAGACGACGCGGACAAGGGCATAAATCTTGAGGAGCTTCCCGAATGCGACGGCCTCGTTTTGAAAAAAGAAACCGAAAGCATCGACGCCGTATGCGTAAAAACCGCCGACTGCGTGCCGATAATTATGGCTGACGTAAAAAGCGGCTCGGTCTGCGCGGTGCACGCAGGCTGGAAGGGCACGGCTCTCGGTATCGTGTCAAAAGCTTTGCAAATACTTTCCCCCGCAGACGCAAAAGACGTGATATGCGCAATAGGTCCCTGCATCGGGCTTTGCTGTTACGAGACGGGAAAGGCTTTCGGAGATAATTTTTCGGAAATATTTGCGAAAAAAGGCATAACCGGTGATGAAATAAGGGAAAGGAGCCTTTTTTCTTTTGAGTACGGCAAAATGCACACCGATCTTGCGGCGATAAACGGACTTTTGCTTGAAAAGTGCGGAATTTTACCCGAAAACGTTGATTACGGCGGAATCTGCACGTGCTGTTATACGAAAAACGGGGAGCGGGAATTTTTTTCACACAGAGGACAGGGCGGTTTTTCAGGCACGTTTTTAACCGTTGCGGCAAAGTAAAAAACGGAAAAAATCAAAAGCACATTTTTAAAAAAAGTGCTTGACAAATGTCCCATGTTATGCTATACTACCTAAGCAGTGTTTTTCCACCCATCGAACCGAAAAACACACAGGGGAATAGCTCAGTTGGTAGAGCAGCGGTCTCCAAAACCGCGTGCCGAGGGTTCGAGGCCTTCTTCCCCTGCCAAAGCGAAAATCCTGTCGACAGCCGTCGGCAGGGCGGATTTTCGCTTTGACCTGTTACTTATTCACTATTCACTCTTCACTATTAACTATTTCCCATTCCCCGACAACACGGTCCGGTAGTTCAGTTGGTTAGAACGCCAGCCTGTCACGCTGGAGGTCGTGGGTTCGAGCCCCATCCGGATCGCCAAAAAAGCCGGTGCAGCATCGCAGCGGCTTTTTGTTTGAATATTTTGCTGTTGTAGCTCAGCAGGTAGAGCACATCCTTGGTAAGGATGAGGTCGGCCGTTCGATCCGGCTCAACAGCTCCATAAAGTCCGCTCTTCCGAACGGGCTTTTTATTTTCCGCCTTTTTCCTTTATCAGCGCGTCAAAAGCAATCGCCCCCGCAAATACGATGATGACGGTTGCGACGAGCGACGGCAGCGTTTTTATAAGCTTTGCGTATTCGAGATACGAATTTGATTTTAATATGTAAAAAATGAATAAAATCTCTGTCGCAATGCACGTTTTCAGTCCGAAAATCAGGATTTTCAGTGCTTTTGCCTCCATTTTATCAAAAAAACCGCCGGTTTTTTTCATTGCCGTCTCCCCTTTTGACCGGTATTGAATAAAAAATATTGAAAATGAAAATTTTTTGTGCTATAATTACTGTAATAGATTAAGAAAATTGTTTTTTGCAAAACCTGTTTTTGCGGAAAGTGAGGTTTTTATGAAATGTCCCGTATGCGGGCACCCCGAAAGCAAGGTGCTTGATTCAAGACCGACCAACGAGGGCAACAGTATACGCAGAAGACGGGAATGTCTGAGCTGTCATAAAAGATTTACCACTTTTGAAACGATAGAAAGCGTTTCTTTCGTCGTTGTCAAAAAGGACAAAACCCGCCAGTCCTTCGACAGAATGAAGCTGTTAAACAGCCTCGTGCGCGCCTGCGAAAAGCGAAGCGTTTCCATGCAGCAGCTTGAAAGCGCGGTTGCGGACATCGAGCAGACGCTCCAGGCAACCATGAAAAACGAGATTACCACGACGGAAATCGGGGAGCTTGTAATGGAAAAATTAAAGGCGCTCGACGAGGTCGCATACGTAAGGTTTGCGTCGGTTTACAGACAGTTCAAGGACATAACGACGTTCAGAGACGAGCTCAACAAGCTGCTCGAAAAATAATAAATGTAAAATAAAGCGGCGGTAAAGATTAAGTCTTTACCGCCGCTGTCGTTTTTCTTTTTTATCAGTCGCTGAAGTCGACGCCGTTCTTGCACAGGTAGTACGGATTTACGAACACGCCGTTTACCGAGGAAGCGAAATGCACCATCGGCGCTTTTACAAACGCCGCTCCGTCGTTATAGCATGCAAAGCCCGTGCTTCCCGCCTTTCCTATTTCGGCGTTTTTGGATACCGTGTCGCCGACGGAAACGGAAATGCTTTCAAGGTTGCCGTAATAAGTAAATATCGAGCAGCCGTGGTCGA
>JAEEGH010007671.1_pt1 | contig 25826 bp, 23 predicted proteins | sample 9134181 | NCBI WGS metagenome assembly JAEEGH01 (sample SAMN16246544, study PRJNA631951) | gut metagenome | biome: gut microbiome; feature: rumen; material: DP-attached | host: Bos | place: Iran: Karaj | collected 2018-10
GTAAAAAGCATTCTTAGCTTGAAGAAAATTGTGGAGACAGAGGCTCGGACGCAACCTGTCGTAGTAGTAGTAAGTGCACTTGACGGCATCACCGACAAACTGATCGCCACATCACAGATGGCAAAACAGGGCGACGACCGCTATCGTGAGGAATTCGACGCGATGGTGACACGCCACCACCAGATGATTGATGCCATCATCTCCGATGACAAAAAGCGCGTAGACTTATTTAACAATGTAGACCAGCTCTTCGACCAGTTGAAGAGTATCTACTATGGTGTGTATCTCATTCACGACCTGTCAAAGAAGACAGAAGACACCATCGTATCGTATGGTGAGCGTCTGTCGTCACACATCGTCGCTGCCATGGTGAAGAACGGTATCCGTATGAATGCCCGTGACTTCATCCGTACAGAGCGTAAACAGGGCAAACACGTGATTGACGCTGACCTGACCACACAACTGGTAAAGGAGTCTTTCAGTTCAGTAGGTAGCGACCCTACCGCAACAAACAAGGTGTATGTGGTACCTGGTTTCATTGCCCGCGACCGTGACACCCATGAGACAACAAACCTGGGACGTGGTGGCTCAGACTATACCGCCTCTATCATAGCCGCTGTATTGAATGCGGAATGTCTGGAGATATGGACGGATGTGGACGGTTTCATGACTGCCGACCCGAAAGTCATCAAGACAGCCTATACCATCAATGAGCTTTCTTATATCGAGGCGATGGAGCTTTGTAACTTCGGTGCGAAGGTCATCTATCCCCCGACGATATACCCTGTCTGTGTCAAGAATATCCCTATCAGGGTCAAGAACACTTTCAATCCCGAGCATCCGGGAACACTTATCAAGGCAAAGATTGACGACGACCAGAAACCTATCAAGGGTATCTCCAGTATCAAGGGGACTTCTTTGATTACTGTCACTGGTCTGTCAATGGTGGGTGTCATCGGTGTGAACCGCCGTATCTTCACCACCCTCGCCAACAAAGGAATCTCTGTGTTTATGGTATCACAGGCCTCTTCTGAGAACTCCACCTCTATTGGTGTACGTGACGAGGATGCCGCTGCCGCTGCAGAAGTACTCAACGCTGAGTTCGCCAAGGAGATTGAGACGGGTGCCATGTTCCCCATGCAGGTGGAGAGCGGTCTTGCTACCATCGCTATCGTGGGTGAGAATATGAAACAGACACCAGGTATCGCTGGTAAACTCTTCGGTACCCTCGGACGTTCTGGTATCAGTGTGATCGCCTGTGCTCAGGGTGCCTCTGAGACGAATATCTCATTCGTTGTGGACGGCAAGTTCCTGCGCAAGTCACTCAACGTACTGCACGACTCGTTCTTCCTGTCAGAATACAAGGTATTGAACATCTTCATCTGTGGTATTGGTACTGTAGGTGGTATGCTGCTCGAACAGATTCGTACCCAGCAGCAGTTCCTCATGCAGTCAAGACGATTGAAACTGAATGTGGTGGGTATCTCCGATGTGGACAACTTCGTACTGGATCGCGATGGTATCGACCTTGACAACTATGAGAAGATCCTGCGTGCAGGATTCAAGGCAGACACAGAGCACATGCGTGAGGAGATTATCAAGATGAACATCTTCAACAGCGTCTTCGTCGATTGTACGGCAAGTCGTCAGATCGCACAACTCTATCAGACATTCTTGGAGCATAATATATCTGTGGTAGCTGCCAATAAGATTGCAGCCTCCAGTGACTACGACAGTTACTTGAAACTGAAGCAGACAGCCCGTGATCGTGGTGTCTGGTTCCGCTACGAGACGAACGTAGGTGCTGGTTTGCCGATTATCGGTACCATCAACGACCTCTGTAACTCTGGTGATAAGATCCTGAAGATTGAGGCAATCCTGAGTGGTACGCTGAACTTCATCTTCAACGAGATAGCCGCAGACGTTCCTTTCTCTGAGACGGTACGTCGTGCCAAGGAACAGCGTTACTCTGAGCCTGACCCACGTATAGACCTCAGTGGTACGGACGTGATCCGTAAACTGGTGATCCTCACCCGTGAGGCTGGTTATAAAGTGGAACAGGCTGACGTGGAGAAACACCTCTTCGTTCCTGACAGTTACTTTGAGGGAAGTCTCGATGACTTCTGGGCTAAACTGCCGGAACTCGATGCTGACTTCGAGACTCGCCGTCAGAGACTGGAAGCCGAGAATAAGCGCTGGCGTTTCGTCGCAACGATGGAAGCCGACGAGAACGACCCGTCGAATTTCAAGACGAGCGTCGCACTGAAGGAAGTTCCTTATGGTCATCCTTTCTATGGACTGGAAGGTTCTAACAACATCGTACTGCTCACCACTGAGCGTTACAAGGAGTACCCGATGCTGATCCAGGGTTATGGAGCCGGTGCCGCTGTGACTGCCGCTGGTGTCTTCGCCAACATCATGTCAATCGCTAATATTTAAGCCTACCCCAACCCCTCCCAAAGGGGAGGGGCTATTTATTTCTACGATGAAACGAGTAATAATTTTAGGAGATGGTATGGCAGATCTTCCCGTCGAGCGACTCGGTGGGAAGACGTTGCTGCAATATGCCCATAAGCCGATGATGGACCAACTGGCAAAGGAAGGTCGTTGTGGACGATTAGTGACTGTACCAGAAGGGTTTCCTCCTGGTAGTGAGGTGGCTAATACCGCTATTCTTGGCTATGACTTAAATAAAGTGTATGAAGGGCGTGGTCCCTTGGAGGCTGCCTCTATCGGTTATGAGATGGCTGATGACGATTTCGCCATCCGCTGTAATATCATCACCATTGAGGATGGAAAGATTATCACGCATAATGGTGGCAACTTAGAGACAGATGATGCCCGTGTTCTCATTGAGTATCTCAACGAACACTTAGGCAGTGACCGTGTGAGGTTCATTACCGGTATTCAATATCGTCACCTGTTGGTCATCAAGGGAGGTAACAAACACATCGTTTGTGCCCCACCCCATGACCATCCGAATGAGGAGTGGAGACCGCTTTTGGTAAAACCAGAGATCTCCGAGAACTCTGAGAACTCCGAGAACTCCCGTCTCACCCCTCAACAAACTGCCGACCTCATCAATGACCTCATCCTGAGATCACAGGAACTTCTTGCCAAACACCCTTACAATCTTGCAAAGGCTGCCAAGGGTGAACGACAGGCAAACAGTATCTGGCCGTGGAGCGGAGGTTATCGTCCGTCCATGGAGACACTGATGCAGCAATATCCTGAGATCAAGAGTGGTGCTGTTATCTCTGCTGTCGACCTGATCCAAGGCATTGGCAAATACGCTGGTCTGCGTATCATCAAAGTACCTGGTGCCACAGGACTCGCTGATACCAACTACGAAGGAAAGGCACAAGCTGCTATTGACGCACTCCGACAAGACGATTTCGTCTTTGTTCATGTGGAGGCAAGTGACGAGGCTGGTCATGATGGTGACCTTGATTTGAAACTCAAGACCATCGAGTATCTTGACCAACGACTGATTGCCCCTATCTATCATAAGGTGAAGGACTGGCAGGATGATGTCTGTATCGCTGTACTCCCTGACCATTTGACACCTGTTGAGCAGCGCATCCACGTCGGTCAGCCCGTTCCGTTCCTGATATGGCATCGTGGCATTGAGCCCGATGACGTACAACAGTATGACGAAGTTTCATGTGTCAATGGTTCCTACGGTCTGCTGAGATTAAATGAATTTATGAACGAATTTATGAAGATATGAAATACTATAGCACAAATGGGAAGGCACCCATTGCCGACCTGCAGAAAGCCGTCGTGAAAGGACTGGCAGAAGATCGTGGACTCTATATGCCCGAACGTATCAAACAACTGCCCAAGGAGTTCTTCGACACCATCGAGACGAAGAGTTTCCAGGAGATAGCCTATACCGTTGCCGATGCTTTCTTCGGTGAGGATGTAGAGGCAGAGGCACTGAAGAAGATTGTCTATGACACACTGTCGTTCGACTGCCCCGTGGTGAAAGTGAAAGATAATATCTACACACTGGAACTCTTCCATGGTCCTACCCTCGCCTTCAAGGATGTGGGTGCCAGGTTCATGGCAAGACTTCTTCAGTATTTTATCAAGAAGTCAGGAGACAGGAGTCAGGAGGACAAAGAGGTCAACGTCCTCGTAGCCACCAGCGGTGATACGGGAAGTGCTGTTGCCAACGGCTTCCTCGGTGTGGACGGCATCCACGTCTATGTGCTCTATCCTAAGGGAAAGGTCAGCAAGATTCAGGAGAGCCAGTTTACCACCCTTGGCAAGAACATCACTGCCGTGGAGGTGGACGGTGTCTTTGACGACTGTCAGGCACTGGTGAAGAACGCCTTTATGGACGAGGAACTGAACAAACACATGAGACTCACCTCTGCCAACAGCATCAATGTCGCCCGTTTCTTGCCTCAGGCATTCTATTATTTCAATGCCTATGCCCGCATGAAGGAAAATGTAAAAACTGGAAAATGTAAAAATGTAAAAATTGAGGAAGACCTCGTGATGTGTGTGCCATCTGGTAATTTCGGAAATATCTGTTCCGCTCTGTTCGGTCATGCCATGGGACTGCCCATCAAGCGTTTCATAGCCGCCAATAATGCCAACGATATCTTCTATAAGTATCTGCAGACAGGAAAGTACGAGCCGAAACCTTCCGTGCAGACCCTTGCCAATGCGATGGATGTGGGTGACCCTTCTAACTTCGCCCGTATCTACGACCTCTACGGCAAGAGCCACGAGCGCATCAGCAGCCTGATCAGTGGTGCCACCTATAGTGACGCACAGATTGAGGAGACCATGCGCCAGTGTTATCAGGAGACGGGCTATACCCTCGACCCGCATGGTGCCTGTGGCTATCGTGCCTTACAGGAAGGACTGAAAGATGGTGAGGTCGGAGTGTTCTGCGAGACTGCCCACCCTGCTAAGTTCAAAGAGACTGTTGACCGCATCATTGGTGGTGACGTTGAGATACCTGAACGCCTTGCCGCTTTCATGAGAGGTCAGAAACAAAGTGTTGAACTCAGTAAGAACTTCGAAGACTTCAAGGCGTTCCTCATGAGCCGTTAGCGGACGGTCATGTGGAAGCAACCTTGCTTCACCTCATACTTGATATAACAGCGTCCCTGTTCACGCATATCCCTCAGCACCTCGCACAACACCCACTTTAACGTGTCGTCACGAACAGGCTGTGTAACAGGGTGATACCGGTTATAGCAAATATCAAAAGTCGTGCCGAAGAGATGACAACTGCGCTCCGTTGCGTTGCCGTTTCTTCGGCGCAGTTTTACTACATCGTTTTCCGTACGCAGCACACTGGTAACTATCAACTGGTTGAAGGGGACACCCTTCACATACAGGCTGTCGTAGAACGCCTGACCGATATCCTGCAGCAACACAGCGGCACGAGGCACCAGATACGGAATACTGCTGTACAACGGATCGATATGATAGTACGGACTTGCCCCCACATACACCAGTTCCTTCATACGCTTCTCCGCATCCTCACGGTTCTTGACGGGACGCACCCCCCATTTCTCCGCGGCTACGATCTGCACTGCCTGACTGTCAGGAAATGTCTGTCTGCAGTCACGCACCCCATAGATACGATGTTTCTTTGATTTTTTTAGTTGGGAACTGATCATCGACCATGCGTTGGACATAGCCTTCTCACCATCCACTGCCACCTGACCATTATCAACAGTCACCTCGTTACTGCTATCAACCCCTGGAAATACCGCCCTAATAATGGCTAAAAGCACCACTGCCACGGCGAATCCAAGCAAATATTTATTCTTCGTAATCTTCATTTGGCTGCGAAGGTACAAATTTTCTTGCGGAAAAACGAATTTCTCCCAAAATATTCGTAACTTTGGTTTCACCAAAGATACTTTCGTTCGAGAAAACCCAAATAAAATTTGGTTTTCTTCTCACTTATTCGTATCTTTGCATCCATATTTTTCTAAAATAGCGCTATTTTGATAGAGAAACATATTGTATTAGAGGATATTGACCCTGTCGTGTTCTACGGGACAGGGAACGGGCATTTGCAGATGTTGCGGGCTCTGTATCCGAAGCTGCGCATCGTGGCACGAGACAATGTCATCCGCATCCTGGGTGACGAGGAGCAGATGGCAGCCTTCGAGGAGAGTGCCGAGAAACTGCGCCAGCACGTGTTGCGGTTTAATGCGCTGAACGAGGAGGACATCCTGGACATCGTGAAGGGACATCGTACGAAGGACGAGGTGCCGGAGGGTGTCGTATGCTATACCATGTCGGGACGACCTATCAAGGCACGCTCGGAGAACCAGCAGCGGCTCATCGATGCCTACGAGCAGAACGACATGGTGTTTGCCGTAGGGCCTGCCGGAACGGGAAAGACCTACCTCTCCATCGCCCTTGCCGTAAAGGCTCTGAAGGAGAAGACGGCGAAGAAGATCATCCTCTCGCGCCCTGCCGTAGAGGCTGGTGAGAAGCTGGGATTCCTCCCCGGTGATATGAAGGATAAGATTGACCCGTATCTGCAACCGCTGTACGACGCGTTGGAGGACATGCTGCCACAGATGAAGTTGCAGGAGATGATGGAGAAACACATCATCCAGATAGCCCCTCTCGCCTTCATGCGAGGCAGAACGCTGAGTGACGCCGTGGTCATTCTCGACGAGGCTCAGAACACCACTCCGCAGCAGATCAGGATGTTCCTGACCCGTATGGGATGGAACACGAAGATGATCATCACGGGTGACATGACGCAGATAGACCTGCCGAAGACTCAGCTCTCAGGACTGGTGGAGGCGCTGCGCATCCTGAAGGACGTAGAGGGCATCGGTGTGGTGGAACTGGGACGCAAGGACATCGTGCGCCATAAGCTGGTGACACGTATCGTGAATGCCTACGAACGATTTGACAAAGAGAAACAAAACAAAGATAACAATGAAAGCATTAACAAAGACTGACTTCAATTTTGAAGGACAAAAGAGTGTGTATCACGGAAAAGTCCGTGACGTGTATAACATCAACGACGACCTGATGGTGATGGTGGCTACCGACCGCATCTCGGCTTTCGACGTGATTCTGCCGAAGGGTATCCCCTTTAAGGGACAGGTGCTCAACCAGATTGCCGCTAAGTTCCTGGATGCCACTACAGACATCTGTCCGAACTGGAAGCTCGCCACCCCCGATCCGATGGTGACAGTAGGTCTGAAGTGCGAGGGTTTCCGTGTGGAGATGATTATCCGCAGCATCCTGACAGGCTCGGCATGGCGTGAGTACAAGAACGGTTGCCGTGAGCTGTGCGGTGTGAAACTGCCTGAGGGTATGAAGGAGAACGAGCGTTTCCCCGAGCCTATCATCACCCCGACGACCAAGGCTGACGAGGGTCATGACATGAATATCTCGAAAGAGGAGATTATCGCCCAGGGACTCGTATCGGCTGAGGACTATGCCGTGATGGAGGACTATACCCGCAAGATTTTCGCCCGTGGACAGGAGATTGCCGCCAAACGCGGACTCATCCTCGTGGATACGAAGTATGAGTTCGGCAAGCGCGATGGTAAGGTGTACCTCATCGACGAGATTCACACCCCAGACTCCAGTCGTTACTTCTATGCCGACGGTTATGAGGAGAAGCTCGCCAAGGGTGAGCCCCAGAAGCAGCTCTCGAAGGAGTTCGTTCGCCAATGGCTCATCGAGCATGACTTCATGAACGAGCCCGGACAGGTGATGCCTGAGATTACCGACGAGTATGCAGAGAGCGTCTCAGACCGTTATATCGAGCTCTACGAGCATATCATCGGAGAGAAGTTCGAGAAGGCAAGCGACAATGACGATATCGCCGCCCGTATCGAGAAGAATGTCAGCGAGTGGCTGAAGAGGAGATAGAGAAGATAGTGCCTATAGTGCCTATTGTAACTATAGATTATAGATATGAGTTACCAGCAAGAGACGATCAAGCCCTATCATGAGGGCAGCAAGGCTACGCAGGTGGAGCAGATGTTTGATAACATCGCCCCTACCTACGACACGCTGAACCATCGTCTCTCATGGGATATAGACCGTGGGTGGCGCAGGAAGGCTATCCAGCAACTCCAGCCCTACCAGCCACAGACGATGCTTGATATCGCAACAGGAACGGGTGACTTCGCCATCCTTGCCGCAGAGATGCTCAAGCCCCAACGACTTATCGGAGCGGATATCTCGGAAGGTATGATGAATATCGGCAGGGAGAAAGTGAGGAGACAGGGCTTGCAGGATGTCATCTCGTTTGAGAAAGAAGACTGTACGGCGCTCTCCTACCCTGACAACACCTTCGACGCTGTCACGGCAGCCTTCGGCATCCGCAACTTCGCCGACCTCGACAAAGGGCTGCAGGAGATGTGCAGGGTATTGAGAAAGGGAGGACATTTGAGTATTGTCGAACTGACATCACCGGTGTCTTTCCCCATGAAACAACTCTTCCACATCTATGCCCACACGGTACTGCCCGTCTATGGCAGACTCATCTCCAAGGACACTGCCGCCTATTCGTATCTCACCAAGACCATCGAGGCATTCCCGCAGGGAGAGCAGATGGTGGAGATACTGAGGAAGGCTGGTTTTCAGACCGCACAGTTCAAACGACTGACGTTCGGTATCTGCACGATGTATTTCGCAACAAAATAAATGGAAAAGAATTATGGATAAGTACGGACTAATCGGTTACCCGTTGGGACACTCGTTCTCCATCAGTTACTTCAACCAGAGGTTTCAGGATGAAGGCATCGACGCCGTGTATGAGAACTATGAGATTCCCAATATCGACGCACTCCCCGAAGTGCTGGGCTCTAACCCCGAACTGAAAGGGCTCAATGTCACCATCCCCTATAAGGAGAAAGTGATACCCTTCCTGGACAGCATCGCTCCGGAGGCACGTGCCATCGGAGCCGTCAATGTCATCCGTGTCACCCATCGTGGCAATAAGACGGAGCTGAAGGGCTATAACTCGGATGTCATCGGTTTTACCAAGAGCATTGAGCCGATGCTTGATAAGAAATGGCACCAAAAGGCGCTTATCCTCGGAACGGGCGGAGCCTCGAAGGCGATAGACTACGGACTGCGCAGTCTCGGACTGGAGACTGTCTTCGTCAGCCGTTATGAGCGTCCGGATACGATTCAGTATCAGAGTATCACGCCGGAGGTGGTGAAAGAGTATAACGTGATTGTCAACTGTACCCCTCTGGGTATGTACCCCAAGACCGAGGTATGTCCCGACCTGCCGTATGAGGCAATGGACAGTCACACCATCCTTTACGACCTTATCTATAATCCTGACGAGACACTGTTCATGAAACGGGGTGCCGAATATGGAGCCAATGTAAAGAACGGACTGGAGATGCTCTTGTTGCAGGCTTTCGCCTCATGGGAGTTCTGGCACGAGAAATAATCCGCTATGACGACGACTTTCTTCTTTTTCCTCGGATTCATCATCCTCCTGTTAGGGGGAGGCTATACGGTCACACGCAAGTATGACTATACCCCGAAGAATGCCCTGATGAAGAAGTCGTCAGACCTCAACGCCCTCACCTATCAATATAATGACGCTATCGTCGCACTGGAGAATTCCTATAAGATGGAGAAGAAACAACAGTCTTTCTGGAATGTCTCAAGCATCAGGCGTCAGTATTCCAAACGCTATCAGGCTTTGGAAAGGGAGTATCAGGGTAAGCGCAGGCAGATGACAAGGGTCTGGGAACAGATGAACCCAGCATGGTGCAAGGCTCGAAATATATGGGGATGGATATTCACCATTGGTATGATGGGTGCGTTCAGCTGTTGTTCCTTCTCCATGCCTTTTGAGGAAGACGAGCCTGCCGTATCAACTGTCAGCAGCAGTACCGAGGAGCGGTATTGGAATGCGGAGAACATCCCCATACCGCATCTGAAGGATGCCAGCCAGTATGTGTCGAACCCGGATCATGTGCTGGCACAGAACACGGTAGACCAGATGAACGTGACACTGAAACGTCTGGACACAGAACTGGGTATTGAGAGTGTCGTCATCGTCGTCAACCATATCGAGAATGACGATCCTTTCCGCTTTGCACAGGATGTGGGAAACAAATACGGAGTGGGAAGAAACGACCGGGGACTGGTCGTTGTTGTGGGTTATCAGGATCACAGCATCAACATGTCACCAGGCAGGAGTCTGGAGGCAGACCTGACGGATGCGGAGTGCCACCGGTTGCAACAACAATATGTCGTGCCAGCCATGCGTGCTGAGATGCCCGACAGTGCGATGTACTATCTGACAGAAGCTATCTATGCCACCATGCAGAAGAAAGAACTGCCGGAGATGTCGTCACTGACCAGTCAAAGTGATGAGATAGACAATGAGATTATCGCCACGACGGGGCTTTACATGCTCTTCATGATAGCATGGATAGCCTTCTTCATGCATCTCAACCGTAAGTACCAGTGGCTTGCCGTATTAGGTGTTGCCTCTCTACGCTCAAACCCCTTCTACGATTACAACTCGTCTGGTGGTGGCAGTTGGGGAGGCTCCAGCGGAGGCGGACACAGCTCGTGGGGAGGCGGAGGCTTCAGTGGAGGCAGTTTCGGAGGAGGCTCCTTCGGTGGCGGAGGTGCTACGTCACGATGGTAACCCCCAGTCGGAATGTCGGAATCACGAAATAACGAATAAACAAAAATAAAAGAATTATGAAAATCAGTAAAGGACTTATCGCAATTATCGCAGTGGTCGTCATCCTTGGCGCATGGGCTGCAAGTGCTTACAACTCAATGGTACAGGTGCAGGAAACCGCAACAACGGCACTGTCTAACGTACAGTCTGCCTATCAGCGTCGTGCCGATCTGATTCCCAACCTCGTGGAGACCGTGAAGGGCTATGCTGCTCATGAGAAGCAGACACTGGAGGATGTGGTGGCAGCACGCAGCAAGGCGACACAGATCACCCTCGACCCGGAGAACATGACTCCTGAGAAGATGAAGGAGTTCCAGCAGGCTCAGGGAGAACTGGGCAGTGCCCTCGGTCGTCTGATTGCTATTCAGGAGAACTATCCTGACCTGAAGGCTAACGAGAACTTCCGTGATTTACAGGTACAACTTGAAGGTACGGAGAACCGCATCAACGAGGCTCGCAACAAGTATAACCAGGCTGTTCAGGGTTATAATGTCGAGATTCGCTCTTTCCCCAAGAACATCTTCGCCGGTATCTTCGGATTCGCCAAGATGGACAAGTTTGAGGCTGAGGCAGGAGCAGAGAAAGCACCACAAGTTAAATTCTAAGATATGACAGACAATCGTTATATGATGCGCGGTGTCAGTGCCGCCAAAGAAGACGTTCATAACGCCATAAAGAACATCGACAAGGGTATCTTCCCACAGGCTTTCTGTAAGATTATCCCTGACATCCTGGGCGGTGACCCGGAATACTGTAACATCATGCATGCTGACGGAGCCGGTACGAAGTCGAGCCTTGCCTATATGTACTGGAAGGAGACGGGTGACCTCTCCGTATGGAAGGGTATCGCGCAAGATGCCATCGTGATGAACACCGATGACCTGCTCTGTGTGGGTGCCGTAGATAATATCCTTGTATCAAGTACCATCGGACGTAACAAGATGCTGATTCCTGGTGAGGTCATCAGTGCCATCATCAATGGGACGGACGAGTTGCTTGCTGAACTCCGTGAGATGGGTATCGGTATCTATCCCACAGGTGGTGAGACTGCCGATGTGGGTGACCTGGTACGTACGATCATCGTTGACTCTACCGTCACCTGTCGCATGAAACGCAGTGATGTCATCGACAATGCCAATATCCGTCCAGGGGATGTCATCGTCGGACTCTCCTCCACCGGACAGGCTACCTACGAGAAACGTTACAATGGTGGTATGGGTTCCAACGGACTCACCTCCGCCCGTCATGATGTCTTCGCGAAATATCTGGCAGAGAAATATCCTGAGAGCTTTGACCATGCCGTACCAGAGGAATTAGTGTATAGCGGGAAGTATGAACTGCTCTCGAAGTACTCTGAGAGCTCGGAGTACGCTGCTCTCCCCAATATGGGACAACTCGTTCTCTCCCCCACCCGCACCTATGCTCCCGTCATCAAGAAACTGCTCGACGAGTTGCGTCCTGAGATTCACGGTATGGTGCATTGTACTGGTGGAGCCCAGACAAAGGTGCTGCATTTCGTCAACGACAACTGTCGTGTCATCAAGGACAACATGTTCCCAGTACCTCCCCTCTTCCATGCCATCCATGAGTGCTCCGGCACCGACTGGAAGGAGATGTATCAGGTATTCAACATGGGACACCGCATGGAGATATACGTCCGTCCCGAGGTGGCAGAGAAAGTCATCGCCCTGTCGAAGTCATTCAATATCGACGCACAGGTTATCGGACACATCGAGGAAGGTAAGAAGAGCCTGACCATCCAGAGTGAGTTCGGCACCTTCGAATACTAACAAAGAGTTTCTAGTAAACAAAGAGGCACCTTCCCAATTGGGAGGGTGCCTTTGTCGTTATGAAATTATTCGTTGATTATTTGATACCTATCTGATCCTGTCTGCTGCCCGCACCAACCGTTCATCAGCAAGAACTCCCTTGCGAGCCATAAAAAGCAGAATCGCGATGACTGCCGGGAACGAGGAAGCTATCTCCAAACGGAAATTAGCCGCATCTGGCGCCAGCTGCTTACTGACCACAATCATGGAGACATACCACAACACCATGATGAAGATGTTGACCATACACAAGCGAGCTTGCAAAGGGCGACGCTTATAAAGGAATATCGTGCATGCACTCAGTGTCGTGGATAAGAGCATCAGTATAAACAAAGGACATGGAATAAAACTGCTGGTATTATTCTGTCCTAATGCCCAGAGACTGAATATCCGGTAAGTGGTAAGTCCCTCAAAAGACACCGTTGCCAACTGCATACATAAAGAAAGTACACCAAAGACGACGGCAAGGAAGAGGAATATCGTTTGCTTACGTTGTATCATAATCTTTATCAGAGACGCTCCTCCTGCATCATAGACTGCTCACGAGCAGGGTCACGCCAATAGACCTTACCCTCCACGAACTCCTGTGTTGCCAGAAGAGAAGGTTTCGGAAGCTTCTCATAATAACGGGAAATCTCTATCTGCTCACGATTCTCAAATACCTCTTCCAAAGAGTCATTATAAGAGGCGAACTCTGCCAGCTTCTTGCTCAGGTCCTCCTTAATCTGGACACTGATCTGGTTGGCACGCTTAGAAATGATTGCAACACTCTCATAGATGTTACCAGTTTCCTCACAGAGATCCATGATATTACGTGTCACTGTGTTTACTGGTGCTTTTGACTTCTTATAATCCATATTCTAATCTTTTGTTATTTTCTTACATTTAATGATAAACTTCTCCGCTGTTTCTTTCTCCTTAGACTCAGGGTACTCGTTCAGGAATCCATAACACTCATCCTCTGCCTCACGGTAACGCTCGAGCTTCCTTTCCTCGGAGCTGTTCTCCGCCAAATAGAACTTACTCTTCATGATCAACACTGAGAACTTCTCGCGGATCTTTGTATAAGGGTAATTCTTCAGAGCGTTCTGAGCCGTGATGATACATGCCTCATAGTTACTTTCCGTATTGGCATTGATATTTCCGAAATATCCTCCCAGGTTATAATACAGCTGGGCAGAGAGGAACTCCTTTTGTACTAAGTTGTCCTGCAACTCAAACAGACGCTGCTGTGCGATAGGACGTAATTCTGAATCAGGATACAAATCCAGGAACTGCTGATAAGCATTGATGGCGCCAATGGTCGGAGTCTGGTCAAGGCGCGGCTCAGGAGCACTCCTATAGAGAGACTGCCCCACATAGAAGGAAGCCTGCTCGGAGAAATTGCCTTTCGGATAACTGGCATAATATTTCTTGAATGTAGAACTTGCTGACTCATAATCTCTGTTACAGTATTGGGACATGCCTAACAAATACAAACATTCCTGGGCATTGTCCCTTCCTTTCTGGATCATCACCAAATCCTGTAGCAACGAACTAGCCTGCTGGAATTTACCCATAGCAAAGCACTGCTTAGCGTACTCATACTTATAGTCATTATCCGCATTCTTGTAGACCCTATTAAACTCAGAGGCACAACTGCTCAGAAGAACAGCCATACAGAGCGTCAAAATATTGCCTTTATTCATCCTATAATCAAATTTGACGTGCAAAATTAGTCATTTTCCCGTTAATAACAAAGGAAAACGAACGATTTTTAGCAATTATCGTAGGATTATAACGTTTGTTACGAAGAAATTTTGTTTTTTTCCCGTTTATTCGTACCTTTGCAAGATATGAACTTTCAACTGACATCAAAATACAAGCCGACAGGTGACCAGCCTGAGGCTATCCGTCAACTGACGGACGGAGTAAGAAGAGGAGACAGAGCCCAGGTGCTGCTGGGAGTGACAGGCTCTGGAAAGACCTTTACGATGGCAAATGTTATTGCGAAGATCAACCGCCCTACCCTTATCCTCTCCCACAACAAGACCCTTGCTGCCCAGTTATATGAGGAGATGAAGGGTTTCTTTCCCGATAATGCGGTAGAATATTATGTCAGTTATTATGACTACTATCAGCCAGAGGCTTACCTGCCGACGACCGACACCTACATTGAGAAAGACCTTGCCATCAACGAGGAGATAGACAGACTGCGACTGCGTGCAGTAAGTGCTTTGTTATCAGGAAGAAAAGACGTTGTCGTTGTATCTTCAGTTAGTTGTATTTACGGAATGGGAAGTCCTGTAGCCCTTCATGAGAATGTCATTGAGGTTCATAAAGGACAGATCATCGACCGTAACACCTTGTTAAGAAAATTAGTAGCCGCGCTCTATGTCAGGAACGACCTTGAGTTAAAGCGAGGATGTTTCCGTGTGAAAGGTGACACGGTGGATATCGCGATGGCATATAATGAGGTTATCCTGCGCATCACCTTCTGGGATGACGAGATTGATGGTATAGAAGAGCTGGATGCGGTCACGATGGACCGTCTCTCTTCCTTTGAGGAGTATAAGCTCTACCCTGCCAATCTTTTCATGACCTCACAGGAACAGACAAATATCGCCATCCGGCAGATACAGGACGACCTGGTGAAGCAAGTGGCATTCTTCGAGGAACTGGGTGACGGTATCAAGGCACAACGCATCAAAGAACGTGTGGAGTATGACATGGAGATGATCAAGGAACTGGGACACTGCTCTGGTATCGAGAACTATTCCCGTTATTTTGATGGCAGACAAGCTGGCGAGCGCCCATACTGTCTGCTTGACTTCTTCCCAGACGACTATCTCATGTTCATTGACGAGAGCCACGTCAGTGTCCCACAGATTGGAGCGATGTACGGAGGTGACCGTGCCAGGAAGACCAACCTGGTGGAGTTCGGGTTCCGCCTGCCTGCCGCATTTGACAACCGGCCGTTGACATTTGAGGAGTTTCAACAGATGACGAATCAGGTCATTTATGTCAGTGCCACACCTGCTGATTATGAGTTAAACGAGTCTGAAGGCATTGTCGTGGAACAGCTCATCCGACCCACCGGTCTTCTTGACCCAGAGATAGAGGTGCGTCCTACGGAGAACCAGATTGACGACCTGATGGACGAGATACAAACACGTGTGCTTCGGAAAGAACGTGTACTGGTGACCACCCTCACCAAGCGGATGGCAGAGGAGTTGAGTGAATACCTGCAGAATCATGACATCCAGACAGCTTATATTCATAGTGAGGTGACGACTTTGGACCGTGTGAAGATCCTGGAGAACTTGCGAAACGGGGTGTATGACGTACTGGTGGGTGTCAACCTGTTACGTGAGGGACTCGACTTGCCGGAGGTATCATTGGTGGCGATACTGGATGCGGACAAAGAGGGATTCCTCCGTTCCCACCGCTCACTGACCCAGACGGCAGGACGTGCGGCACGTAATATTAACGGAAAAGTGATTATGTATGCCGATACGATCACGGCATCCATGCAACTCACTATCGACGAGACAGCACGGCGACGTCAGAAACAGATGCTTTATAATGAGGAGCACCATATCACCCCCAAGCAGATAGAGAAAGCCCTCAAGCAAAGCGACCTCCGACAGTTTACCGGGGAAGAGGAAAGCAAGAGACAAGTACAGACCGCTTATATCAGTCCGATGGAGCAAGGAGCCTTTGCCGCCGATCCTATCGTACAGCGCATGACCCGTCCACAACTGGAAAAGAGTATCGCAGAGACGACACGACTGATGAAAGAAGCTGCCAAAAAACTCGATTTCCTCCAGGCTGCCCAGTACCGTGATGAGATTATTCGTCTACAGAAAGAGCTGGAATTAAAATAAATTATCATAATTTATTAGGCTGTTCTGTCATTATTTTGTATTTTTGCATCCAAAATAATTATAAACAGACAATAGCTATGAAACATTTTGTATGGTCTATGCTCCTGATAAGCATACCAATGACGGGATTTGCCCAAAACACCTGGGAACAAACTGAGACAAAGAAAGAGACGGTAGAGAAAGTCGTTGTGGTAAAGCCGAATCCCAACCAGAAATACCTGAAAGGGGCAGTTCCTGTAGTTGACGGAAAGGTCGTCTTCAGTAAGACTTTCGAGGCTCCCGGCAAGTCTGCCTTCGACATATACAATATCATCGGCAAGTTCTTTCAAGACGTCACCCGTGAGCCCAACCAGCTTAACAGCAAGATCGTAAAGGCTGACACCACCGACTACGAGCTCGGTGCCAGTTACGAGGAGTGGCTGGTGTTCCAAAGCAACGCCATCTCCCTTGACCGCACACGTTTCTATTATGTCTTGAAAGCCGTTTGCCAGAACGGGAAAGTCACCGTAGAGATGTCACATATCAAATATTTCTATGAGGAGGAGCGTAAGCCTCAGCGTTATAAAGCAGAGGAATGGATTACTGACGAGGAGGCTGTCAACAAGAAGAACACCAAATTGCTGCCCATCACAGGTAAGTTCCGTCGCAAGACCATTGACCGCAAGGACTATCTGTTCAACAAGATTGAGGGCTTACTCCAATGAGACTCCTACGTAACATCCTCAATACGATATTTGTCATTGGGGCTGCTGTCGGTATGATCCTATATTACATGGGACAGCGGGAGACTGGTACCTATATTATTATCGGCGCCATGGCATTCAAGTTTATTGAGGTCGTGGTACGCCTTCTTAAACTGGAAGACAGAAATTGAAGAAACAGTTATATACACTGATCACCCTGGCATGCATGGCAACCGCTATGCATGCACAAGTTTATAATCAGATCGACGAGAACGGCAGGATTACCCAGCGGGACGAGAGCAATGGTAATTTCAACCCCAACCGCCGCGACTCTGTCAAGAACAAGGAGATACCTCGTAGCGTTCATGTATGGACGGTTGACCGTCGCTTTGGAGATGTCATACCTGCGGCATTGGACACCATGCCCCACCTCTATCCGAACACGATCTTCAACACGGGTGTCTATGGGGAATATAACACGACAGGTAGTAACTATACCCCCCGGCTGAGCCGTATCTTTATCGACCGCAAGATCACCAGTGACTTTTTCTTCACCCAGCCATACGACTACACGACGAAAGAGCCTGACGAATTCCTGTTTGTCAATACCCTTTCACCCTATACCAATATCAGTTACGACAACTGTGGTAACAAGCAGAACGGTGAGGACCATATCGACGCTAAATTTGCCATCAATGCCAACAAGCGGTTAGGTATGGGCTTCGACCTGGACTATCATTATGCCCGAGGATATTACCAGAACCAAAGCAACTCCCATTTCAGGGCTTCCTTCTTCGCCTCTTATATCGGAGACCGTTATCAGATGCATACCCTTTTCTCCACCTACCATCGCAAGATGGCGGAGAACGGAGGTATCACCAACGACAACTATATCACCCATCCCGAGAGTTTCGACGACCAGTTCAGTGAGGAGGAGATACCTACCGTGCTCTCCAAGAACTGGAACCGTAACAACTCCATCCATTTCTTCCTCTCCCATCGTTATAACCTCGGTTTCTACCGTAAGGTGAAAATGACAGAGGCGGAAATCAAGGCACGACAGTTTGCCGCTGCCTCTGCGAAAGAGAAACAAGAGCGGGAGAACAAGGAGAAAGACGCGGTACCTGGACGCCGGGGAGAGAGGATTTCCCAAAACATGCCCAGCGGTCGTCCTGAGAATGCCCGCATAGCCGGAGACCTCCCCAAAAGCGGGGAAAAGCCACAGATGGCAGACTCCACCCGTATCAAAGTGGAGTCTCAAGAAAAGATGGACAGTCTGTTGGCTGCCCAGGCTCACCAGGACTCTATCGATGCCACGATGAAACGGGTGTATGTCCCTGTCACCAGTTTCATCCACACCCTCGACATCAACAGTCACAGCCGTATCTACCAGGCGTACAACACCCCTGACGACTATTATCTGAACACCTATTATAATTACAGTGACGAGGGGAAATATAGTAATGACTCCATTTATGACAAGACCAAATACCTGTCTATCAAGAACACCTTTGCCATCGCCCTCCTCGAAGGTTTCAACAAATGGGCAAAGGCTGGACTCAAAGGATTCATCAGCTATGACCACCGCAAGTTCCAAATGCCTGACTTGAATGATGATGGCGACATCTATCACATGAACAAATGGTCAGAGGGACATGTGAGTGTAGGTGGACAGATCTCCAAGACACAAGGAAAGACCCTTCATTATAACCTTGCATTAGAGGCTTGGGTCGTAGGTGCGGATGCCGGTGCCCTCAAAGTGAATTTCGGCACAGACCTGAACTTCCCCTTATTCGGTGATACGGTACGATTGGCTGCCAAAGCATATTTCCACCGACTCAACCCCGTATTCTTCCAAAGACAATTCCACTCCAAGCATCTCTGGTGGGACGACCCCGACTTTTCCAAGGAGACACATACCCATATCGAAGGACTCTTTTCTTATCCCAAGACCCACACCCAACTGCGTATCGCCGTTGACGGAATACAGAACTACACCTATTTCGGCACGAGCTATGCCGTGACGGAGACCAATGGACGCAGTGGTTTGACGGCTGGTGTCTTTCAGGAGAGTGGTAATATCAATGTGTTTACGGCACAGCTCCGTCAGGACTTCAGAGTGGGTATCCTTAACTGGGAGAATGTGTTAACCTACCAGAATTCCAGCAACAAGGACGTGCTTCCGCTCCCCACCATGAACATCTTCACGAACCTCTATCTGAAGTTCAAGATTGCGAAGGTGCTGAGTGTGGAACTGGGTGCCGACGCATATTACTTCACGAAATATTATGCTCCAGACTATGTCCCGCAGTTAGGACAGTTTGCTATTCAGAAGAATGAGAGCAGCCGTGTGGAACTGGGAGGCTATCCCTTTGTGGATGTCTATGCTAACTTCCACTTGAAGCGAGCCCGCTTCTTCGTGATGATGAGTCATGTCAATAACGCATCAGGTAATAAGATGATGTTCCTGGCTCCTCACTATCCTATGAATGGTAACGTGCTGCGCTTCGGAGTCTCTTGGAATTTCTATAACTAATATCCCTGGAGGAGCTAGAGCGTTCCTGATTCTTCCAGGAAAATCTTATCGAAGACTTTCCGCATCTCTGTAGGATTGACAATAAGCGAGCGTAACTGGTTCAGGTTACGCTCGTTTTCCGAACCATGAATCCAAAGACGGATATATCCGTTTACGGAGTATTTCTCCGCCATGTGCTGACAGAACCGCCTCCAGTGCCCTTCCCTGTCCATCTCAGGGTAATTGGCAAGACCAAACTGAACGGTGCGACGGATAACGGTCTCCGGGGCAAGGTCACGATCCGCCTCCGCCACTATTTTCCCATAGATACTGCGAGGAGCGTGAGAGGCTGAGGCGCGATGGTCCTCCACCGCTTCCTTCATCATCTTGATTTGCTCTGGTGAGAACCAGCGTTTCAGTCGGGCATCCTGCATCAGTATCTTACCACTTGTCAAATGATGGATCGCGCGAGGACCACTGAGTCCCAAGTCATGATAGGCAGCGACGACATATACCATATTCATGTCAGCACCTGTTTGACGTGCCAACGCAATGGAATTACGGATGACACGAGTGACATGACTCAGGTTGTGAGCCTTGTCAAACTCTGCATAGCGTGGCAGTATCTGTGTCTCCACGAACTCCACCAAATCGAGACTTGCCGTATTGTTAATCATCAGAAAACAGTGAAAATTTTTGCAAATATACGTATTATTCCGTACTTTTGCAAGAAGAATCAAGTAAAAAAGTATTTATGAGCGATACGATCATCAAGCAGAACTCCCTCCGTGCATGGATCCTGGCAGCCCGTCCCAAGACTCTCTCTGGCGCCGCTGTACCTGTGCTTATAGGACTCTCTCTGGCATATATGGACGCTAAACAGTATGAGGGTGACGTGTTCAGTTGGACGGCGGCAGCTCTCTGTATGCTCTTTGCCGTCGTGATGCAGATTGACGCTAATTTCATCAACGACTTCTTCGACTATGCCAAAGGGAATGATGATGCCGAGACACGACTGGGTCCTTTGCGTGCCTGTACACAGGGCTGGGTCACCACGGATGCCATGAAACGTGCGATAGCTTCCACGACCTGTGCCGCATGTGTCATCGGACTTCCCCTGATCTATTACGGCGGGTTGGAGATGATATTCGTCGGACTGCTCTGTGTGGTATTCTGTTTTCTCTATACCACTCACCTCTCCTATATCGGCATGGGGGATGTACTGGTCTTGTTGTTCTTCGGTATCGTACCTGTCTGTGTCACCTACTATGTGCAACTGCACCTGGTTACCACAGAGGTCTTCGTAGCCTCTGTCGCCTGTGGCTTAGTCATTGACGCATTACTGATCGTCAACAACTATCGTGACCGTGACAATGACAAGAGGGACGGGAAGATAACACTGGTGGTCCGCATCGGTGAGCACTATACGGAGTATCTTTATCTGGGATTAGGGGTCGCTGCCTGTCTGATGGGAGGTGTGTTCTGGATGAACCAGCATGTCCTTGCCTTCATCCTTCCTCTCATCTATCTCATGCTCCATTTCTTCACATGGCTGAAGATGAGACGTATCCATCAGGGCAAACAACTCAACGAATGTCTGGCTGAGACTGCCCGCAACATCCTCGTCTACGGACTTACAGTGTCGGCGGGGTTGCTCCTTCTCTGAGGAAGAAATACCACAACGCCACCATAATGGCTATGAGGATGATGGTAAAGACGGACTTCAAGAGACAGCCCGCGATCTTCTTCACCACCACAAAGCCGATGACCACCATCAGCAACAATACGATATAATAGGTCAAATTCTCCATCACTTCAATTTTATTTAAACAGTTGTCTGAACGCTACGGGGATGGGGGTCTCGAACTCCATCCGCTCATGGGTCACCGGATGCTCCATGCACAACAGGAAAGCATGCAGACAGAGACGGTGTATCGGGTCGTTTCCATCTCCGTATTTCACGTCACCACATACTGGATGTCCCATATCAGCGGCATGCACACGGATCTGGTTCTTACGACCCGTCTCCAACTTGAACTCCACCAACGAGTGGTCCGTAGTACGGTCAAGGACATGGAAATGGGTCACAGCATATTTTCCCCCATTATCAACAGGTGAAGAGTATGTCACATACGCTTTGTTGTCCTTCAGCCAGTTGGCGATGGTTCCCTCGTCCTGTTCCATCTCTCCACTCAATACGGCGACATAACGACGGTCATACACGATATCATGCCAGTAATGCTCCAACGCCTGCTCCGTATCCATGTCCTTCGCATAGACCATCAGTCCTGACGTGTCACGGTCTAAGCGATGCACCACATGAGCCGTGCATTTCTGACGTGACTTCTTGAAATAGTCGTCCAGGATCGTCTTGACATTCAACGAGGAATGACCAGCTGCCATGGACAGGATTCCCTCATGCTTCTCAACAACGATGATCCAACGGTCCTCATACACGATTTTCAACCAACGGCTCTTGAACTGTGTCTGGTTACGCTTGGTCTTACTGACAGCGACCTTCATACCCGGTTTCAGCAGGAAGTCAAACTGACTCACTGTCTTGCCGTTCACACGGATTCCCCTGCCCTGCAGTGTCAACTTGATCTTGTTGCGACTCTGCTTGACATTTTCTAACAAGAACTCCAATAGCGGCTGTTCCTCGCTGACGACAAAATGGTCATATTCGCCTTGCTGGTTATATGGGTTATACCTCATAGCTTCTCTACATTCCTATTCTGACTGCAAAGGTACTACATTTTTCACCAGCCACCAAATTTTGATACTACAAACTTATGAGTGATACTAGGCATTACTATGGGGGTATAATAGATACTGGAATATACCTATAACAGATATTGGAACACCCTATAACAGATACTGGAATAAGCCGTCGCAGATACTGGAGCAAGCCGTCGCAGAGACTGGAATGTCTTGCATTACGGATTACAGATTACAGTAAGCAATTTCAGATTTCAGATTTCAGTAAGCGATTTGACAGTTTGACAGTTGACAGTTTATCATTTTCACCGGATTTTCAAACAAACAACAGATAACAGTTAGCGAAACAATCACAGATCACAGATCACAGTTATTTGTTTTGAGATTGACCGAATCTATATCAAATATCAAATATCAGTTTAGTGAAAGACACAAACATATAAAGGCTGTATATTTTATATATATATATATTATTATTATATATATATTATACATAATATATATATAATAAATTTAATATCATGGTTTTTTGCAAATTAATAAACTGATATTTGATATTTGATATAACCCTTTGTAACTGTGATCTGTGACTGCCATGATCCATACGGAAGAAGTTGACTCCCTACCCTGGGAATCGTTGACGCTTTTACTAGAAAGGGTTGACTTTCACTAACTGTCATCCGTCATTTGTCATAGCATTCAACATTTTGACTTACTGAAATCTGAAATCTGAAATCAATCATTGAAAACCGAATCAGAAAATCGGAACTGTTATCTGTTATCTGTTATTCAATGCTCACAGGACTGTCCCCTTGTGCTCTTTAAAAGAAGCCCTGAGGATGCAATATCTTCAGGGCTTTTTTGTTTGTTATCAGTTCAACAGTTTTTCAATGTCGATGAATTCGTCTGTTTCCAGAAATGGTGACAGGGCTTCGCCTGTATTTATGTTTGGATCGTAGGGAACTTTTGTATTAGGCGAGCCACTGAGTAATGTCATCTGTGGGACGTTGACGATGTTGCAGAGGGGTGATATATATGTTTTCTTTTTCATAGCTGTTGTCTTTTTATCGATTGATTACCAATTTGCCATTCACGATATACATGTTACCTTTGCGCATGGTTGACGGGTCGATGCGAATGCCCTGCATGGTGTACACTTGCTTCTCGCCGTTGAGTGATGGCTTAAGCGTGCTGTTGTTAATCAGTGTGGCATCGTCGTTGAAATTAGCCAGCAACCGCATTTCTGAAGGTATGTCATTGTTGGCAAGCCAGGCGACATAAGCGGGCAGTATGTTGTTCTTGGGGTGATATTGATAGAAGCCCAGTTGATTGTAGCTGTCGTCGCCTGCAGGGCGGCCTAACGTGAAGAAGTTACTCATCAGTTCGGATGATGTCATATTGTGGCCACCTGGATCAACGCTGCCCTTGAAGAGATTGTTTTCATAATCGGTTGCAGCGCCTGGATTGTCGCCTTCATAGTGTGAGAGATAGAGTGGTCCGGTGCCCTCATAGGTGAGAAGAACGGGTGTCAGGGCAGGTACAATCTGTGTGCCTAATTTCTGCAGATTGACATTGCCGTTGCTGAGTGAGGTAGCCCACCATGCTGTTACTCCCTCAGGCAGTTCCACTGGATAGCCCAGTATCATGGTGGACATGCCGCCCTCGTTACGATTGATGGGGAAGTATGTAAACATGTGGTTGGGGACGTCCTGATAGTCGGAGTAGAACAGGTTCCAATAGTCGGCATTGCTGTAGCCGTAGCCGCCGGAGGCCTGATAGCCGAGGAAGAGCTGATACTGGGTGCCGTCCTTGATAAATATGTCGAGGTCTTCCGGACAGCCGTCGAATGCATGTCCGCCCTTCAGTTTAAGGACTGGCGGGCGGTTCTCACCGTCGTCCACCTCGCGACCTGCCTCTACCCAAGTGTCCACATAGAGCTTCTTCAGTCCCGTCATATTCTCAAAGGCATAGTCGGCAATGCTGTCGGCATACTCCTGATGAATGGTAAGCGTTTCCGGCGACTTGATCGCCGTGAGCAGTAAGCGGCGATTCATGTCGTAGAGGGCATTGTCCTTCATGGCGCATCCAGAGAGGTCGTTGCTGAGCACTATGGCCTGCTGCACCTCGTGGCGCTGCGGAAAGGCGATGCTGTCGATTGTTTCAGGAAGCGATACTCCATTCACTGCTCTAAGTTTTTCGAAAACGTTGGCGCCGAGAGCGGTGTTGGTGAGCGGAATAGGGCTGAAATAGGATTGCTGGTTGCTGTTGACGATAAAGTCGTCGTAGGCTGCAGCACCGATGACTTTCTCTAGGACTACGTTGGCAGAGGTGACTTCCGTCCATTTGATAATGTCTCCTTCCACATTCTTCATCCTCTCCACCTCCGTCTTGCTTCTCACACTGAGGTAGCCGGGGAGGGAGATGGCCTCGTAATTGTCTATGTGGCCCACATCCGTCGTGTAGAACGTGTCGCCTGGATTATAGCGCAGGAACACCTTCAGCTCGGGATAACCGTTAATAGGATAGACCCACTCGGCATCGTTTTCGCCGAAGAGCATGGGCGCTTTCAGCTCCTCCTCCGTGCATGCCGTGCCGCCGCCACCATCGACGCCGTCGTCGTGATTCAAATAGAAGCAATTCGCCACCTTTTGTCCGTTAATCTCGCCGACAATGTAGCGGTAGTCTTCGTCGTGACCGATGACCTTACCGTTGAAGTAGCAGTGTTGCACACTGGAGCCGTTGCCGCCGCCCTCTATCTTGCCGACGATGCCGCCTACCTGACTTCTACCCTCGACGGTGGCGTCGCTGTAGCAATATAAGATGTCGTTACTGTTATTCTTCATATAGCCGCAGATGGCACCTATCTCATCACCGTGGTTGACATTCGTCACCTTCACCGTGCAGTTGACCACCGCACAGTGGGAGATGGTGCTGTGGTTCTCCATCCTGCCGCAGAGGCCGCCCACATGCTCGTTGCCGCCGTCGCCGGCAACGATGGTGACATTCTCCAGCCTGAGGTTTTCTATCCTGCCGTTGTCAATCCATCCGAAGAGTGCACGGTCGTCCTCCTTGCCGCCGATATAGATGTTCTTGATAGTGTGGCCCTGCCCGTCGAAGTTACCGGCAAAGCGGTGACCGTCGTACCAGCCGATGGTCAGGGGCTGTATGTTGTAGTTGTTCAGGTCGATGTCGTTCATCAGGTAGATGGTCCAGCCCTTGTAGCCCTGGTCGTCGTCACCGTCCCTGTAACTCTCCCACTTGTCGTGGAGGGCAATGAGCTGACCGGGCGTGTAGATGTAGATGGTCTTGGTGTCCTTATACGCCTTGAAATCCTCTATCGTGCCGTCCCAGATATACTTGGGATCGGTGATATCCACCGCTCCGACCGACACAAACGCCAAAGCCGTCATTAGGAATGTCAATATATTCTTTTTCATAATCATCAGTCTTTAATCATTAATCATTAACCATGAACCCTGAACCATTAGTACGCAAACTTCACCGTCTCGTCGCCGGACGAAATCAGCACAACCCCGC
>JAEEGH010007674.1_pt1 | contig 25821 bp, 21 predicted proteins | sample 9134181 | NCBI WGS metagenome assembly JAEEGH01 (sample SAMN16246544, study PRJNA631951) | gut metagenome | biome: gut microbiome; feature: rumen; material: DP-attached | host: Bos | place: Iran: Karaj | collected 2018-10
CATCCTGCAGCGTGGCTATTATACAAGATGCTATGTTTGGGCTGTCGACTGGAACGGCTCGGAACTCTCTACCCGCTGGCTGCATCGCGGAACGGCAAAGGACAAATGGGACGTTATCGACGGAACAGGAACTGTGGTTGCTTCAGGCACAGGAAAGTCGAGCTATGGGCAGGGCGTTCACGGCATTTCGATTGGCGACGTGAACGGCGACGGACTGGATGATATCTGTACGGGCGGTGCAACAATAGGCGACGACGGACAGCTGCTTTGCTCGACAGGCTATGGCCATGGCGATGCCATCCATCTGGCCGACCTGGTGCCCGACCGTCCCGGTCTGGAGATAATGATGCCCCACGAGGAATCGCCTTTCGGATACGACGTGCATGATGCCACCACCGGAGAAGTGCTGGCATACGCCACCAGTTCAAAAGACAACGGACGCGGACTGGCCTGCGATTTCGTTCCCTCGCATAAGGGCAGCGAGTTCTGGTCGAGTGCCGATAATAATATGTATGCCTGTGAGGACGGCAAACAGATTGCAACCAGCAAGCCCGACACCAATTTCCGTATTTACTGGACGGGCGATCCTTTCGACCAGACATTCGACGGGCGCTATGATTCGGGCTCAGATATGTGTTCTCCCCGAATCCGGGCCTGGAACACCAGTTCGAAGGGAATAGTGACGGTGCAGGAATTTGCAGAATACGGACAGCCGCAGACCAGCAACACCACAAAGGCTACGCCCTGTCTGCAGGCCGACTTCTTAGGCGACTGGCGCGAGGAACTGATTATGTGGCAATACGAGGGCGACTGGTCGAGTCCCACCTGCACGCTGATGATTTTCTCTACCCCGCAGGAGACGGAGTACAAGGTGCCCTGCCTGCTGGAAGACCATCAGTACCGCATGGCCGTGGCATGGCAGAACGCTTCCTACAACCAGCCTCCCCACCTGAGTTATTCGCTGGCGGAGAGTCTTGGCATCGACCGCGCCACCTATAAGACCAACGTCACGTCGACGGCTCCCGATGCAACGCCCGTGGAACCCGCTTCAGGCGGCGAGGAAACGGTGAAGATTCCGGCAGCCGACAAGGGAACCATCGTTGGTACCTGCTATACGGCCGGTGAGAACGGAGAACTGACTGCGAGCGAGAAAGACGGCTATATCAAGATGCGCACGGGCAATAACGGCAACACTATCACCATTACGGTGAACGAAGGCTATGTGGTGACGGGCATCTATATAGAAGGCTATAGCAACAACACCTCGACGGCTGCCGACCGCAGCATCACGATGACGGGTGTCTATGTAGACGGTTCCACGAACAGCGAGATAGCCAGCAGCGTGGTGTTCCCTGGCGGAACAGCGGGCCAGAATCCCGTGTCGGCCAACGTGACGGGCTTTGAAGCCTCGAAGAATATCGTGCTGAAGTTCGACAATTCGAACATTGTGTCGAGCGAGGAAGACAGCGCAGGCAAGAACAAGCAGCTGTTTGCCAAGATTGTGCTGACCTATAAGAAAGCAGACGCCTCGGGCATCAGCAGCGTGAAGACATGGCAGGAAACCAGCGGACAAACGTTCGACCTGCAAGGACGCCGCGTAGACAGAATGAGCAGAGGCATTTATATTAAGGACGGCAGGAAGGTTCTGAAGTAACCCCCTCCCCTGCCCCTCCCCGAGGGGAGGGAGAGCAAAAACCTGATATGACGTAGGGAAATCTCGAAATAGGGATTTCCCTATGTTCTTTTAGGGAATAAACAGTTGAAAGTGTTAAACTTTTGTCATATTTTTGCATCAGAATAATAAAACCGCAAGTATAAACAATTAAAAACCATACAACTATGAAAAAAATGATACTCACGCTGATTGCCATGGTCACAATGGCCGGCTCAGCAAAGGCAATGACGTTCGCACAGGCCCAGCAGGAAGCGCTCTTCCTGTCAGACAAAATGGCCTATGAGCTGAACCTTAGCGTACAGCAGTACGAGGCTGTTTATGAAATCAACCTCGACTACATGATGGCTCTTTCGGTGAACGACGATATCTTCGGCTTCTACTGGGAGCGCCGTAACGAGGACCTGAGCTATGTGCTTTCCGTATATCAGTATCGCTCGTATATGGCCCGCGAATACTTCTATCGTCCAGTGTATTGGCAGAACGGATTTGCCTTCCGCATCTACACCAACTACACCAATCGCAGCCATTTCTACTATGTACGTCCGAGCCACTATGCCACCTATAGGGGCGACCACAACTGGCACAGCAACGGCAACAAGAGCTACTATCAGGGACGTGTGTACGACCGCGACCACACCCCGAATGCCTACAACGGCGTTCGCACAAGGACCGGCGTGGACCGTTACACCACCGGAAGAAATGTCTACAACCGCGGGAATGCAACCGTGAACCGCAACCGGAACACGACCGTAGTTCCCCAAAACAATAACCAGCGCAGAAACTGGCATAGCAACAACAATTCTAGCAACAGACCATCAAGACGATGATGGCCGCTATAGATGAAAGAAGAATCCATTAGTTAGCTGCGGAGTGCTGCCTCGTGAGAGACGGCACTCCTTTTTTTAACCCCTCCAACCGAGGGGAGAGACTCAGAATTTGTATTCCTTGATGTTTCCCTTGTTGTGCTGCTTGAAAAGATTGCGGATGCTGGCAGCAAAGGTGTTGCGGCGCTCGCGCTCACGGGCGTTGAGCATGCTGTCGGGGGTGTTGATGGAATAGATGCGGAAGTTCTTGCGGCCGCTCTCGGCTGGACGCGACACAAAGTAGAGGCAATAGCCGGCATTGTCGAGCTTTGCCTTATTGCCTTTTTTGCTCAGTTCCATGCGTACCATCACTCCGCCGTAGGTGTTGGGACGGGCCTGGTTGCTGATATAGTTACCCAGCGAGTAGGCCACCAGCGTGTTTCCGTTGTTGCGAAGCTCTATGGGCTGCGGAACGTGTGGATGTCCGCCGATGATATGGTGAACACCCTGTTTCAGCAGCCAGTCGGCCAGCTGTTTCTGTTCGGCCGAAGGCAGCAGCTGGTATTCTATACCCCAGTGGGGGATGGCGATGATGAAGTCGGGTTTCATCTGGCGCGCCTTGGCAATGTCGGCCTTGATTTCAACGGTGTCGATATAGTTCACAATGTTTGGAGGCGTCACCTTCAGTCCGTTGGTTCCGTAGGTGAAGTTAAGCAGTACGATGCGGAATCCGTTCTTCTCGAGCAGGAAGGGATACTGCTGGCGGCGCGCCTCGGCATTGACGTAGGTGCCCAGATGCGGCACGGGCAGCTTGTCCATCAGTTCGATGGTGCGCTCCAAACCCTTCTGATAGGTATCCAGACAGTGGTTGTTGGCCGTCAGCAGGATGTCGAAACCGGCGTCAACCGTTGCCTTCAGGAACTCGTCGGGGGCGCTGAACTGCGGGTAGGCCTTATAGGGTTTGCCGCCCAAGGTGACCTCAAAATTGGCGATGGCCACGTCGGCACGCTCTATTTCGGGTTTTACAAACCGGAAGCACTCCTCGTAGCTGTATGTGCCGTCGGCCTGCAACGCCCCTTTCAGCTGTCCGCCGTGCTGCATCAGGTCGCCGGCGATGAGCAGGCTCAGATGGTGCTCCTCGGGTTCTTGTTCGGTGGTGTCAGTCTGCGGTTCGTTTCCATTCAGTTTTCCGTTGTTGCACGAGAAGGCCGTGATGACCAGCGTGCACAATGTGAGTGTTGTAATCAGCTTTTTCATAATTGATGGGTTCTGTTTTCTTTTTGCGTGCAAATTTAGCAAATATATCCCTAACCGCGCCCATCTTAATCTTTAAAAAATTAAAACGGGGGCGTAAGTCAGCTCTTTCATTTCCATTCGGCTTTCAGGTAGTGGAGCATCGTTGCACTGGCTCCTGCCGAACCGGTGTGCTGGATGCCGATGCCATTGTAGAGGGGTTCTATGGGGGCCGCAAGGTTCACCTCCTTGGCCAGTGTGCTTTCGCGCTGCGGAGTGGTGGTAGAGACGTGGGCTTTCAGCAGGTTGCCTTCGCTCCATAGGCGGATGGTACAGCCGGTCAGGAAACAGGTAGTGCTGACGGGCTCGCCGAGCAGCTCTCCCCTACCCTCGCTGAAACGCATCAGCTGCATATCCACGGCATTGGCGTATTTGGTGGTGCGGATGATGCGCAGGCCGTAGCCGGTGAGGGTTTGCGTGTTGTAATGGATGTAGATATCCATATACTGGTCGGTGGCCGAAGCAAAGCCTTGGGCGGCAGTCTTGCAGGGGTCGCAGACGAGCGTAAGGGAGATTTCTGCGGTACGACCGCCGAACACCTGACGGCCTTTTATTGCAGAACAAGGCGTGTAGAGCAGGCGCGCGCCCTTTTCTTTCTGTAGCAGACCGGTACCCTTGGCGCCGTCGATGCCCGGACCATACATCCAGCTGTCGGGTTTGGGCTGCCAGGGCTGGGCATTGGTATCGGCGGGCTTATGTCCGTCGACGGTCCAGTAGCCGTCTTTGATGAGGGGCTGGGGTTCGGTCGGGAAATTCTGGAAATCGGTTTCGTAGGTGTAGGTTCTGCGGTTTGACCGCAAAACACCCGACGCCGATGAGGGTTTGATGAAGAGCATGGCGCGTTGCGGCTGTCCGGTCAATGAGCGCTGGTGCTTGGGTAACACTTCGGCCATGATATAGCGACCATAGTCGGCGGGTTGCAGGGTGTAGGTTTGCTCTGGACGGTTCAGTCGGCTCACGCTCAAGGGCATCGCTCCCCTACCCTCTTTGTCGTCGCACCGATACCAGGTGATGAGGCTCTGGTCGGTTCTTTTTCCGAGATTGAGGCTGTAGCTGGCCGTCAGTACGTCTTCTTTCTGCCTGATTTTCAGTTGTTTGGTGAATTCAGGTGCCGGCAATGTCTTGGGCGCATTCTCAATACTGGTGGCTGCTTCTTGTCCGTCGGGACGGGAAACCACCACCAACTGTTGGGCACATGTTTCGGTATTGTTGGTGCCGGTGAATTGTACGGCCGGCTGCTGGCCGAGCAAGCTGTCGCCAAAGGCATAGCTGAATAAGGTTGTCGTGGCGGTTTCACCTTCTTCCACCCTGTCTTTGTCGGCATGGAGTTCCAGGTGGATGGGCAGTGACTCAAGGGCGCCGAACACCGTGCGGATGTCTCCTTTCAGGGCATTCTTGAGTTTTTCCGACAGTTTCTTACCTTCCAGACTGACCGTTGTGCCCTCCGATTCAGGCGAGAGCGTCACGGGATTTCCGTTCTGCATCACGTTTTCCTGATAGCAGCGCAGTCTGGGGGAGATATACGGACACCAGCCGAGGGCGGTGTTTTCGGGTGTCTGGAAACGGCAGTCGATGAGAATCACCGGACTTTCCTGCTTGCAGAGATACTGCGTGCCGACGGTCTTCACGTCGAAATCGCAGTCGTAAAGGATGGCTCCCGCCCGGCTGGTGGCATAGAAGGGCTTGCTGCTAAAGAATGTGAAGCGGCAGTGGCGATAGACGGCCCGGCCCTCCAGGGCATCGTCGGTGCTCTCGAAATAGCAGTGGTCGAAGAGCGTGCGGCGGCCGCCATTCAGCGGACAGGTGTTCAGACGCGAGATGAAACGGCAGTTGCGGGCCTCCAGATAGTCGCCGTCGGCAAAGGCCAGCTGGGCCTGACAGATGGCTTCCATGCGGCGCTTGCGGTTTTTGGAAGGGTCTAACCGGTATTCCAGGTCCACATTACAGTAGTTGCCCAGCGTGAGATTCTCCAGCAGCAGACCGTCGCCGTGGAAGAAAAACATGGTGAAATTGCCCACGGCGCCCTGTGTCTGTCCGCGGTTGCTGGCTAAAATCACCTCGTCGGGCTGGCCTCCTAATCCCACCAAATGAAGCCACGGACAGCGCACATGCATCCCGATGGGCACGCGGTCGCCGTCGCGGGCTTTCCTTACCTCAGGATCGTCGGGGTCGTCAATCCAATAGACGCCCGGGCGGATGAGCACCGTCATGCGGTTTTCGGCCGAAGTGCCGGGCTGCAGATGCTGCATAGCCTCCTTGAAAGAGTTGAAAACAAAGGGGTTCTGGGCGGCTTCGGCATCGGTCAACGAGCCGTCGACCAACAGGCACTGGGCGCTGAGAGCGGGGGTGGGGGAGGATTCGGCGGTACGGCCGCCGGACACCTGACGGACGGGCTGGGGTGATGACAGGGGCGATGCGGCAGATGTTTGGAGGCCGGCAGCCAGGAGCATTGAGAGCAGTAGCGACTTTATCATAAAAGGAAATAGTTTTAGGTAGTTCGTTGCAAAAGTATAAAAAAATCACGGATATTTGGCAAAGTGAGCGAAAAACCTTATCTTTGCATTTGATTTTTTAGAACTTATGGCCAAGAAAGACGGGGAACTGACCCCGATGATGAAACAGTTTTTCGACCTGAAGGCGAAGCATCCCGATGCTTTGCTGCTGTTCCGCTGCGGTGACTTCTACGAGACCTACTGCGACGATGCCGTGGATGCGGCCCGCATCCTGGGTATCACGCTGACGCGGCGAAACAACGGCAACAGCGGGAAAGGCGACGAGATGGCCGGTTTTCCGCATCACGCCCTCGACACCTATCTGCCGAAACTCATCCGGGCGGGTAGGAGAGTGGCCATCTGCGACCAGCTGGAAGACCCCAAACTGACGAAAAAACTGGTGAAGCGCGGCATCACGGAACTGGTGACGCCGGGCGTGGCCATGGGCGACAATGTGCTGAACTACAAGGAAAACAACTTCCTGGCGGCCGTGCATTTCGGCAAGGGAGCCTGCGGCGTGGCTTTCCTCGACATCTCGACGGGCGAGTTCCTGACGGGCGAGGGCACCTACGACTATGTGGAAAAACTGCTGGGCAGCTTCCAGCCTAAGGAAGTGCTCTACGACCGCACCCGGAAGAAGGATTTCGAGCAGTATTTCGGCAATAAAATCTTCACCTTCGAACTCGACGACTGGGTGTTCACCGAGCAGACGGCCCGCCAGAAACTGCTGAGCCATTTCGCCGTGAAAAACCTGAAAGGCTTCGGCGTGGAGCATCTGCACAACGGCATCATTGCCAGCGGAGCCATACTGCAATACCTTGAAATCACGCAACATACGCAGATAGGACACATCACCTCGCTGGCCCGCATCGAGGAGGAGAAGTACGTGCGCCTGGATAAATTCACCGTGCGCTCGCTGGAACTGGTGTATCCGATGCAGGAAGACGGCAAGTCGCTCTGCGACGTTATCGACCGGACGGTCTCGCCGATGGGGGCCAGAATGCTGAAGCGTTGGGTGATTTTCCCGCTGAAAGAGCAGAAAACCATCAACGAGCGACTCGACATCGTGGAATATTTCTTCCGCGAACCGGAGTTCCGCGAGCTGGTCGACGACCAGTTCCACCGCGTGGGCGACCTGGAGCGCATCATCTCGAAGGTGGCCGTTGGGCGTGTCACGCCGCGCGAAGTGGTGGCCCTGAAGACCGCCCTGCAGGCGCTTGCTCCGGTGAAGACGGCCTGCGAACATGCGCAGAACGACGCGCTCAGAAGGGTAGGGGAGCAGATGAACGTCTGCGGAAACCTGGCCGACCGCATAGAGCGGGTGGTGGAGAGCGATGCTCCGCAGCTGCTGAACAAGGGCGGCGTGATTCGTCATGGCGTGAATGCCGAACTCGACGAGCTGCGGCAGATTGCCTATTCGGGCAAGGACTACCTGCTGAAAATACAGCAGCGCGAGGTGGAGCAGACGGGCATCACATCGCTGAAAATAGGCTATAACAACGTGTTCGGCTATTACCTGGAGGTGAGAAACACGTTCAAGGACAAGGTGCCGGCCGAGTGGGTGCGCAAGCAGACGCTGGCACAGGCCGAGCGCTATATCACGCAGGAGCTGAAGGAATACGAGGAGAAGATTCTTGGTGCCGAGGAGAAGATTCTGTCGCTCGAGGCAAGGCTCTTCAACGAACTGGTGATGGACATGCAGGAGTATATCCCCGCCATACAGACCGACGCCAACCTGACGGCCCATCTCGACTGCCTGCTGTCGTTTGCAAAGGTGGCCGAAGAGAACAAGTACGTGCGTCCGGTCATCGACGACTCGCAGGTGATAGAAATCCGTCAGGGGCGCCACGCCGTAATCGAGACACAATTGCCGCTGGGCGAACAGTATGTGCCCAACGATATCTATCTGGACAACGAGAAACAGCAGATTATCATCATCACGGGTCCGAATATGGCCGGTAAGAGCGCCCTGCTGCGCCAAACGGCCCTGATCGTACTACTTTCCCAGATAGGCAGTTTCGTGCCCGCAGAGAGCGCCAGAATAGGTCTGGTGGACAAAATCTTCACCCGCGTGGGAGCCTCGGATAACATTTCGCTTGGCGAATCAACGTTTATGGTGGAAATGACCGAAGCGGCCAACATCTTGAATAATGTGACGCCCCGTTCGCTGGTGCTTTTCGACGAGCTGGGCCGCGGCACCTCTACCTATGATGGTATTTCCATCGCCTGGGCCATCGTGGAATACCTGCACGAGCACCCGAAAGCACAGGCGCGCACGCTTTTTGCCACCCACTACCACGAGCTGAACGAGATGGAGAAGAACTTCAGGCGCATCAAGAACTATAACGTTTCGGTGAAGGAAGTGGACAATAAAGTGATATTCCTGCGCAAGCTGATGCGGGGCGGCAGCGAGCATTCGTTCGGTATCCATGTGGCCGAGATTGCCGGAATGCCTAAGAGCATCGTGAAGCGCGCCAATATCATCCTGAAGCAGCTGGAGGCCGAGAGCAGTGGGGTAGGGGCGAAGGCAAAGCCGTCGGCCGAGGCTTTGAACCAGACCCGCGGCGGCATGCAGCTGAGTTTCTTCCAGTTAGACGACCCGGTTCTTTGTCAGGTGCGCGACGAAATCCTTGGTCTCGACGTCAATAACCTCACGCCACTCGAAGCGCTCAACAAGCTTAACGAGATAAAGAAAATTGTGCGTGGCAAATAGCCGTTGGTGATATCACAAAAAAAATCTAGAGAAATTTCTCCAAATCATTATCATTTGGCAAAATTTCTCTAGAAAAATTTCCGCAAAAGCCTATTATTTACTTTGCTATAGATTTCGGCAGGATGCCAAAATGATTGTGTATTCAGGCTGTTTCCGATTTCTTTGCCCTCAGCATACAATAGGCACCGATGAGGATGAACGGTAGGGAGAGCAGCTGACCCATGTTGAAAAGCATGTCGGCCTCCCAGGCTTCCTGCACGTCCTTGGTGTATTCAATGAAGAAGCGGAAGGTGAAGATATAGGCCAGACAGAATCCGAAATACCAGCCCGTTCCCACGCGTGGCTTGCCGGTCTGCTTGCTTCGTTTGTAGATAGCCCACATGATGAAGAACAGGATGGCGTAGGCGATGGCCTCGTAGAGCTGGCCGGGATGGCGTGGAAGGTCGTCGACGCGAAGGAAGATGAACGCCCAGGGCACGTCGGTCACCTTGCCGATAATCTCGCTGTTCATCAGATTGCCCAGGCGGATAAGGCAGGCCGTGCTGCCGGTGGCAATGGCAATATTGTCGAGCACGGTCCAGATGCCTATCTTGCTATAGCGCACATAGAGCCAAAGGGCGATGATAAGGCCGAGCGTTCCGCCGTGACTGGCCAGTCCCTCGTAGCCCGTGAATTTCCATCCGCCGTCGGCCAAGAAATGAATGGGAACGAACATCTCGAAGATGTGTTTTCCGCTGCTAAGGAAATAGTCGGGCTGATAGAACAGGCAATGCCCCAGTCGGGCACCGATCAGGATGCCTAAGAAGCAATAGAAGATGAGCGGGTCGAAAACATTCTCCACTTCCTTCTTGCCGTTCTTCTTAATGGTTCGTTCGGCAATCCCCTGCTCGTAGAACAAGTGGCGCACGATGAAGTAGGCGAGCGCCAGTCCGATGAGCCAGCAGAGGGAATACCAGCGGAACGGACCGAAGTTCAGCGAGGGGTTCCAGAGGATAAATAGTTCACAGTTCATAGTTCATAATTCATAGTTAAAAATAGTCTCTATTCAGAGTTTTTCACTATTTTGGTTAATACTTTTATTATTTCAATATTGTCGCTGATGATGGATTCAAACGCGTCATCTCCAATATATTCCGATTCATGTAAAAGCTCAAGCCAATATTCTGTTTCGCTAGCTTCTTTTAAAGCTATCGACATCTTCGCCCTGAAGTCAGGACGGCTTTGACCGCGAAGTGCTTCTTTGACATTTGCACCAATGCTTGTCCCGCTCCTTAAAACCTGTTTTGAAAGAACGAATTCTTTGTTAACCGCAGTTACAGTCAGATATTTATAGAGCTTGATGATTCTCAGAGCAAACTCCTTGCTTTTATCTTTTATGATACTTTCTTTCATGAAAACAACTTTAATTATGAATTATGAACTATGAACTATGAACTAAACATTAAACCTAAAGTGCATAATATCACCGTCCTGCACCACATAGTCCTTGCCCTCGATGCCCATCTTGCCGGCTTCGCGAACGGCAGCCTCAGAGCCATACTGGATATAATCATCGTACTTGATGACCTCGGCGCGGATGAAGCCCTTCTCGAAATCGGTGTGGATGACACCGGCGCACTGAGGCGCCTTCCAGCCTTTATGATAGGTCCATGCCTTTACTTCCATCTCTCCGGCGGTGATGAACGTCTCGAGGTTCAGCAGGGCGTAGGCTTTCTTTATCAGACGGTTCACGCCGCTTTCTTCCAGTCCCAGTTCTTCGAGGAACATCTGCTTGTCCTCGTAGGTCTCCAGCGAGGCGATATCCTCCTCGGTCTTGGCGGCAATGACCATGGCCTCGGCACCTTCTGCCTTGGCTATTTCCTCAATCTTGCGCGAGTATTCGTTGCCGTCCTTGGCCGATGCCTCGTCGACATTGCAGACATAGAGCACGGGCTTGGCCGTCAGCAGGAAGAGGTCGTGGGCCACTTTCTGCTCGTCTTTTGTCTCGAAAGTTACCGAACGGGCGTTCTTTCCCTGTTCCAGCACCTCCTTATATGCCTGCAGCACAGCGGCTTTCACCTTCTCGTCCTTGTTGCCGGCGGCAGCGGCTTTCTGCGTCTTGGCCAGCTGTCCCTCGATGGTTTCCAGGTCTTTCAGCTGCAGTTCGGTGTCGATGATTTCCTTGTCTTCCACGGGGTTGACGGGAGCACCTCCTTCGCGCACCACATTATCGTCGTCGAAGCAGCGCAGCACATGGATGATAGCATCGGTTTCGCGGATGTTCCCGAGGAATTTATTACCGAGTCCCTCGCCCTTCGACGCACCTTTCACCAGTCCGGCAATGTCTACAATTTCGCACGTGGCGGGCACGATGCGTCCGGGATGAACAATCTCGGCCAGACGGGTGAGCCGCTCGTCGGGCACGGTGATTACGCCCACGTTGGGCTCAATCGTACAGAAGGGGAAGTTAGCTGCCTGTGCCTTGGCACTTGACAGACAATTGAAAAGCGTGGATTTTCCCACATTGGGCAATCCCACGATACCACATTTTAATGCCATTTTTTGTTATAAACGTTTATATTCCGGGTGCAAAGGTATAAAAAAAAGTGAAGAGTGAAGAGTGAAGAGTGAAGAATTTGCTGCCGCCTGGCATTTTATACGAAAAAGAACCACCCCGCCCTACGGCAGAGACCCCACAAAAAAGACCCCTCCATTTAGGGAGGGGCCGGGGGAGGGTCTTTTTATAAGCAGGTTTGTTTTATGCTTAGAGTTCGTATTTGCTAAATTCGTTGAAGCTTGACTTCTTGTAGTTGAATTCCCATCTGTCGTTCACTTTCTCCCACCAGTGACCGTAGAAAGTGCCTGCGCCCACGGTGATTTCGGTGGTGTTGTATTCGGCATACATCGGATACCATTCGCTGTGGGTGATCTGTGTAATCTTGACCTGGTTGTCGCTTATTGCCCAGTGGAACTTAGATCCTTCCTTATAGTCGGTCTTGTTAGCGTCTGCGAAATAGAGGATAATGCCTTCTCCGCTGGTGGCCGTTGCCGATGAGCGGCTGAACTGGATCACGGCATACTGCTGGCTGTGCTTCGTCCAGCTGCTTCCGTCCTTGAATTCACGGCGGTGCCATCCTTCCCATGTGCAAGATGTGGCGGTTGCGCTCTGCATCATATTGTTCACGAACTTCAGGCGCTTGTCTTCGCTGTCCTTGTCGTCGTCTTTGCTGCAACTTGTCATTGTTGAAGCCAGGGTTGCAAACATGATCATAAACATTAATGCTTTTGCTGATGCGATGATAAACTTTTTCATTTTCTTTTACTTTTTAATTGTTGTTATTTACTTTTGATTTCTTGTCACTTTTTTGTTTTGACGATGCAAAGTTATGACGGATTTTTCTGCCGTGAATACTTTTTCCCGAATATTTTCAAAACTATATCGGACAAACAAACCAAAAATGGACAAATCGGGGAAAATGCCAAAAAAATTGTCGCATCTACCCCGATTTTCGTGAAAAAGTTGCTCTTCTGTTGTTGGATTTGGCTGTTTCGCTTAATGCGCTTCGAGCCAGTTGTCGCCCCAGCCGGCATCGGCAACCAGTGGAACACGCAGCGCAAATGCGCCCTGCATCTCTTCCATCACCAGCCGTTCCATGCGCTCTTTCTCTTCGGGAACTACCGAGAAATTCAGTTCGTCGTGCACTTGCAGTATCATCTTGCTCTGTAAACTTTCGGCTTTCATTCGGTTATAGATGCGCACCATGGCCACCTTTATTATATCGGCGGCCGAGCCCTGAATGGGAGCGTTGATGGCATTGCGCTCGGCAAAGCCGCGCACGGTGGCGTTATGGGAGTGGATGTCGGGCAGATAGCGACGGCGGTGGAACACGGTTTCGGCGTATCCTTTCTGCCGCACCAGTTCTTTCGACCGTTCCATGTAGTCGTGCACCTGGGGGAAGGTCTGGAAGAATCCGTCGATCAGCTGGCGGGCCTCGCCCCGTTCAATCTCCAGTCGCTCGGCCAGTCCGAAGACGGTGATGCCATAGATGATGCCGAAATTGGCGCGCTTTGACTTCGTGCGCTCGTCGCGCGATACCTCTTTTATATCTTTCTTATATATAGTGGCGGCTGTGGCGGCATGCAGGTCCTTGCCCTCGCGGAACACTTCCATCATGTGTTCGTCTTCCGAGAGATGGGCCATCACGCGCAGTTCAATCTGGGAATAGTCGGCTGAAAAAAACAGACAACCCGGCTCGGGTATGAAAGCCTTGCGGATTTCCTTGCCGTCCTCGCCGCGGATGGGGATATTCTGCAGGTTGGGATCGCTCGACGAGAGGCGTCCCGTGGCCGTGATGGTCTGGTTAAACGAGGTGTGGATATGTCCGGTGCGCTGGTTAATCAGCTTGGGCAGCGCGTCCACATAGGTGCCTACGAGTTTTTTCAACCCCCTGTGTTCCAATATCTTCTCCACGATTTCGTGCTTGTGTCGAAGCGTCTGCAGTGTCTCTTCGTTGGTAACGAACTGTCCCGTCTTGGTTTTCTTCGGTTTTTCTATAATCTTCAGTTTCCCGAAAAGGATGTCGCCCACTTGTTTCGGCGAGGCGATGTTGAATTCCTCGCCAGCCAGTTCGTAGATGCGGTGCTCCAGTTCCTGCAGTCGCTGTGTGAAAAGTTCTGACGTTTCCTTCAGCGAACCGGTGTCTATCAGCACGCCGTTCATCTCCATCTCGGCCAGCACTCTCACCAGCGGCATCTCTATTTCATAGAACAGATGCTCCACGCCCGCCTCCTTCAACTTGGGCTCCAGACAGTTTTTCAGCCGCAGAGTGATGTCGGCATCCTCGGCAGCATACTCGTAGACCTGGGTGGGGGAGAGGTCGCGCATCGAACCCTGCTTCTTTCCTTTCGGTCCGATCAGTTCCTCGATGTGTATCGTCTGATAGTTAAGATACACCTCGGCCATGTAGTCCATGCCGTGATGCAGCTCGGGTTGGATAAGATAGTGCGCAATCATGGTGTCCCAAAGATCACCGGCCAGGGTGACGCCATAGTTGGCCAGCACCTCAAGGTCGTATTTGATGTTCTGTCCGATTTTAAGGATTTTGGGGTTTTCGTAGAGCGGTTTAAAGATGTTAACAATTCGCAACGCTTCTTCACGATTGGAGGGAACGGCCACATACCAGGCCTCTTTTTCCTTCACCGCGAAGCTCAAACCCACCAATTCTGCATCAATTGCATTGGTTGAAGTGGTTTCCGTGTCTAGACTTAAAATTTCATTTGTCAAAAGAAAATCACAAAGTTTCCTCGCATCTTCCTCTGTTTCAACCAGTTTGTAGTCGTGAGGGGTGGTTTTTACCGTCTCAAAACTCGCGAATTTTGGCTCAACCGTCCCCTCGGTCGCGAAATTTCCAAATAAATCGGGTTGTAAATCAACCTTTTTTTGCGGTTGTTTACCTTTGTTAAGAATACGGTCGGCGAACGATTTAAACTCCAAATCCATGAATAGTTTTCTGAGTTCGGACTCGTCGGGCTCCGAAAGTTTCAGTTCGTCGAGTTTCATATCGATGGGCACATCGGTTTTGATGGTGGCCAGGAATTTCGACATTTTGATATCCTCAACCGCGGCTTCCACTTTTTCGCGCAGCTTGCCTTTTATCTGGTCGGTATGTGCCAGCATGTTCTCCACCGTTCCGAACTGCTCAATCAGTTTGGCGGCTGTCTTCTCGCCAACGCCCGGACAACCCGGGAAATTGTCGGCCGAGTCGCCCATCAGCGCCAGCAGGTCAATCACCTGGTCGGTCGATGAAATGGAATATTTTTGGCAGACGGTCTCGGGCGACATGGTTTCGTAGCCGCCCCCGTGGCGCGGACGGAAGATGAACACATTCTTCCTGACCAGCTGGCCATAGTCTTTGTCGGGCGTGAGCATATAGACGGAGATGTCGGATTCCGCGTTTTCACCGGCATTTCCCGAGAGTTTCAGCGCCAACGTGCCTATCACGTCGTCGGCTTCGTAGCCGTCGACTTGCAGGATGGGAATGCGATAGGCCCGCAGTATATCTTTTATAATAGGTACGCTCATACGGATGTCTTCAGGCGTCTCTTCGCGCTGCGCCTTGTAGGCAGGGTAGGCCTCGTTGCGGAACGTCGGACCGTGGGGGTCGAAGGCCACGCCGATGTGCGTCGGCTTCTCTTTTTCCAGCACTTCGTTCAGCGTGTTGCAGAAGCCCATGATGGCCGATGTGTTCTGGCCTTTCGAGTTGATACGCGGGTTTTTGATGAATGCGTAGTACGACCGGTAAATGAGCGCGTAGGCGTCTAAAAGAAAGAGTTTATCCATAATAATTAAAATTTTCTGTTCAAAATTACAAAAAGTTTTTCATTAATCAGAGAAAAACATTAATTTTGTAACAAATTTCAAGAATTGATGGATTATCTTTCTCTGATCAAGCAACCAATCCAGACAGAATTGAACGATTTCATCGAACTGTTCAACGATAGTCTCTCTCACTCCAACGGCCTGCTGGAGTCGGCGCTCTCGCATATCAGAAAGCGTGGCGGCAAGCGTATGCGTCCCATGCTGATGCTGCTCATGGCAAAAAACTATGGCGGCATAACGGATGCCACCAAGAAGGCTGCCGTGGGACTGGAGCTGCTGCATACGGCATCGTTGGTGCACGACGACGTGGTGGACGAGAGCGAGGAGCGCCGCGGACAGCGGTCGGTGAATGCCACCTATGATAATAAGGTGGCCGTACTGGTGGGTGACTATATCCTCTCCACGGCGTTGCTCTACGTCAGTCTGACGCATCAGGAAACCATCGTCCGCCGGCTGGCCCGACTTGGTCAGACGCTTTCGAACGGCGAAATCCTTCAACTCACGAACACCACTTCCGACGGACTTTCCGAGGATATCTACTACCATGTGATAGAGCAGAAGACGGCAGCACTCTTCGAGGCCTGCTGTTCGATAGGTGCCATCTCGGCAGGAAAGAGCGACGACGACGTGGAGGCGGCCGTCAGGTTCGGTCAGAACGTGGGCATCATCTTCCAGATTCGAGATGACATATTCGATTATTTCGACTCGAAGGAAATCGGAAAACCCACAGGTAACGACATGGCCGAAGGCAAACTGACGCTTCCCGCCATCTATGCCATCAATTCCACCAATAACGAAGAGATGAAGGCGCTTGCACGAAAGGTCAAGGCGCGCCAGATAACCACCGATGAAATTGCCCGTTTGGTGCAATTCACGAAGGAAAACGGCGGCATTGAATACGCTGAAAAGCGCATGCTGGAGTTCCACGACGAGGCGCAGCAGTTTATCAAGAGTGAGGTGAACGACCCCGAAGTGGCTGTAGCCCTGCAGGCTTATCTCGATTTCGTAATCCAGAGAAACAATTAACTGTTTGGCGTTTTCGCCTTCATCGGTTTCATCAGCCGTAAACCATTGAAATGAAATGCCTTAGGGGTGATACCGCGGTTTCATATCGGTTTCACTTCAAATATCGTTTTTTCGCTTTCCAAATGATAGGGTTTTGCAGAGTAATTAGGCCCTAATCACTCCGCAAAACCCTATTAATTCAACACCTTCTGATGGGCGGAAGATGTCTTTCCAAAGTTCTCTTCTAGAAGAACTTCGTTTCGCTTCCCTCAATTTCGCTCAGCAGCAGGTTGGCCAGTCTTGATGTGCCCAGGCGGAACCATTTGTTGGTAAGCCATTTTTCGCCCAGCACCTCCTTCACGATGGTGTAGTAGATCATGGCATCCATCACGGAATTGATGCCGCCGGCGGGCTTGAAACCAATCTGAATGCCGGTCTCGTCGTAGTATTCCTTGATGGCCTGGCACATCACGTAGGCGGCTTCGGGCGTGGCAGAAATCTTTTCCTTACCCGTTGAAGTCTTGATGTAGTCAGCGCCGGCATACATCGATAGAATCGATGCTTTCTTGATGTTCGACGCAGTCTTCAGGCAGCCCGTTTCCAGGATGACTTTCATGGCCACATTCTCGCCGCAAGTCTCCTTCAGTTCGTGGATGTCTTCGCACATGGTTTCATAGTCGCCGCTGAGGAATTTGCCCACGGGCATCACGATATCTATCTCTGTGGCGCCATCCTTAACGGCCAGTGCGGTCTCGGCAACCTTCACCTCGATAAGTGCCTGAGAGGAGGGGAAACTGCCGCTGACGCAAGCGATTTCGACGCCATCCACCTCGAGTGTGTCGTGAACTACCTTTGCGAAGCACGGATAGACACAGATGGTGGCCACGTGGGGCAGTTCGGCATACTGCTGGTCGAACTGGTTTACGCGCTCGGTGAAGGCCATCACGCTCTCGTCGGAATCGGTGGTTTTGAGGGTTGTCAACTCGATACTGCCGAAGAGGAATTTCTTCACTTCGAGCGTATCGTTCTCATGTACTTTCTCTGCGATGATTTTCTTGACGGCGTCGGCTACCTGCTGGTCGTCCAGCTCGCAGTTGTATTTAGCCAGTGCCTGCTGGTATTTGCTTAATTCTGCCATAGTATTATATGTTAAGTTTTAAGTTTCGGATTGTCAAGGTGACGGCTGCGGTCGCGGAAGGTCTTTTTCTCGATGCTCTTGCGCAACTCTTCGGTCAGGTCAACGCCCGTCTGGTTGGCCAGGCAAATCAGCACCCAAAGCACGTCGGCCATCTCTTCGCCGAGGGCGGTCTTGCCGTTGTCGAACCCTTTCGGATCGGTGGATTTCCACGACTGGTCGCCATATCGGCGGCTGATGATACGCGCCAGCTCGCCCACTTCTTCTGTCAGGCAAGCCATATTGGTAAGTTCGGAGAAATAACGCACCCCGTATTCCTTAATCCATTGATCTACAATGACTTGCGCTTCCTTGATAGTCATACTCGGTATGTTATCAGATAGTAGATACTCCATCCTGCCCACAGGAACCAGAGGATGTTCAGCAGCAGGTCAATCTTTCTCATATTCTTCCATTTTGTAAGGTTGAATAAGGTGAGAAGAACCACTGCGGCGCAGAAAATGATTCTGAGATAAGGCACCCAGATAAAATTGCCAAGCACCATGCCGATCACGGCAATGACACCTGCTGTCAGGGTTAGATTGGTTAACTGTTTCTGTTCCATAATATTACTTGTTTGTGATTTAAGTTTGTTACTTCAGTATCTTTTATTTCATCAATACTGTTTACGGCTTTTCATTCTTTGTTTTTGGTGTCCATGCAGATGGTCACCGGACCGTCGTTGAGCAGTTCTACCTTCATCTCTGCACCGAATTCGCCAGTGCCCACAGGCTTGCTAAGGGCCACGCTCAAGCGGGTGCAGAATTCTTCGTACAGGGGCACGGAAATCTCATGACGGGCTGCCCTGAACCAAGAGGGGCGATTGCCCTTCTTGTAGCTTGCAAATAGCGTGAACTGGGAAACCACGAGCGCCTCTCCGCCGACGCCGTGAATGTCGACGTTCATTACGCCGTTTTCATCGTCGAAAACGCGCAGGGCGGAGATTTTCTTCACCAGCCATTCAGCGTCTTCGCTTGTATCCTCATCGCAAACACCAAGCAGGATAAGGAAGCCGTGGCCGATGGCCGACTTCACTTTGCCCCCGATGGTGACGCTGGCATGCTGGACGCGCTGGATGACTGCTCTCATTGTGTGACTGGGTTTTTATTTAATGAATGATTTCTGTTGCAAAGATACAATCTTTTTTCGATACTTCCAAATGTTATGGATTACGATATTCAGATATTTTTTGCCGGCCGCGGGAAGGGCTTCAGGCCGGTTCCTGACCGTCGTCGGCAGGGTGGAAATGTGCATAGACGCGCTGTGCCTTTGAATTGCCTATGATAGCGGCCAGTTCTTCCAGTTTTGCCTCCCTGATTTTGCGCACGGTTTTCAGTGCTTTTACCAGTTGGTCGCGTGTCTTCGGACCGATGCCGCTGATGTCGTCGAGCTCGGAATGCAGGGCATGCTTCGAGCGTTTGTCGCGGTGGAAGGTAATGGCATAGCGGTGAACCTCGTCCTGTATCTGTGTAAGAACCTTGAAGAGCTCGCTTTTTACATCTATTCCCACGGTCTGCGCAGGCCATCCGAACAGCAGTTCGTTCGTGCGGTGACGGTCGTCTTTGGCCAGTCCTGCAATCGGAATATCCAGGTGTAGTTCGTCGACTACCACCTCTCTGACAACGTGCATCTGGCCAACGCCGCCGTCGGTGATAATCAGGTCGGGTAGGGGAGTCTCTTCTTCCATCATGCGGGTATAGCGGCGTCTAACCACTTCCTGCATTGATGCGTAGTCGTCAGGGCCCGTTACGGTCTTGATATTGTACTTCCGGTAGTCTTTTTTAGAAGGCTTCATGGCCTTGAAAACCACGCATCCGGCAACGGCATCGGTACCCGAGATGTTCGAATTGTCGAAACATTCTATCTGATAGGGCATTTTGGGCAGTTTCAGGGCCGTCTGAAGCTCTTTCATCAGACGGGTAGAACGCTGTTCGGGATTTAGTTTCTCGGCCTGTTTCAGACGGTCGAATTTGTACTGTTTGCCGTTCTGGATGGAGAGGTCGAGCAGTTTGCGCTTGTCGCCCCGCACGGGAATGGTGATGGTTACGCCTTCCAGTTGTATGTCGAGGTCTTCGGGAAGGATGATTTCCTTGGCTTTGCTGTTGAATCTTTCGCGCATTTCCACGATGCCCAGCTGTAGCAATTCCTCGTCGCTTTCGTTGAGTTTCTTCTTGTATTCGAAGGTAAAACTCTGGTTCACCTGACCTCTTTCAACGTGGATATAGTTGATAAACGCATTCTTTTCGTCGCTGGTAATCGAGAAAACGTCCACGTCGTTGATGGTGTGGCTCACTACTTCGCTCTTCGATGCAAAATTCTCCAGCGCCTCATAGCGTATTTTCAGCGCCTGCGCATGCTCAAAACGCAGTTCTTCGGCCGCCTTCTGCATCTCTTCAAACAGCATTCGCTGCACCTCACGCGTATGTCCTTTCAGTATTTCCCGTGCTTGGTTCATGTTCTCCATGTAGTCTTCGTACGACTGTTTTCCTATGCACGGAGCACCGCAATTATGGATGTAATACTCCAGGCAGGGCTTGTATTTCCCCTGGGCAATACCTTCTTTCGTAATCGGCTGTCGGCAGGTTCGCGGCTTATAGATTTTGTTGATGACCTCAAGCAGGGCATACATGCTGCCGATGTGAGAATAGGGACCGAAATACTGCCCCCATTTCTTGTTGATGGTTCGCGTTTTGAACACCCTCGGGAGATACTCTTTCGTCATGCAGATGGAAGGGTAGGTCTTGCCGTCTTTCAGCAAAACGTTGTAGCGCGGATTGTATTTCTTGATAAGGGCGTTTTCCAACAGCAGGGCATCCTCCTCGGTGTTAACCACCGTGTAGGTGATGTCCCATATTTTGGAAACCAGCACTTTCGTCTTGAAACGGTCTACCTCTTTGTGAAAATACGACGAGACGCGCGCCTTCAGGTTCTTGGCCTTTCCTACATATATTATCGTGTGCTCTTTGTCATAATACTGATAGCTGCCCGGTTTCTCAGGCAGGTTGCTCACGATGCTTTTCAGTTTGGCCAGCCGCGCCTCGTTTTCTTCCTTCGTCATCTTTGCAAAGTCTTTAGTAAAAGACAATTAGAGAAGCTTTGTTTCACGTGAAACATTTTCTCCCTTGGGTGAAACAACGGGTGGTTTAAATGGTCAGAAGCGTGGTCAGTTCCACGTCCTTGAACACGTCTCTGCCGTGCAAACCCTCGTCGGTGATTTCTATGATAAAATTAATGTAGGTCTTCTTGGGGTGGAAATGCTGGACCAGTTTGTAGGCAGCCTTGGCCGTCCCGCCTGTTGCCAGCAGGTCGTCGTGGATAAGAACCACATCGTTTTCATCGATAGAGTCGATGTGCATCTCCACGGTATCCACGCCATACTCCTTCGAGAATGATTCCTTGATGGTGGTGTAGGGTAGTTTTCCGGGTTTTCTGGCCAATACAACGCCGCAACCTAACTTTACGGCCAAGGCGGCGGCCATGATAAAACCGCGGCTTTCGATACCAACAATCTTGGTGATACCTTTGTCCTTATACAACTCGTAAAGCTCGTCGGTCATGATCTTCATGCACTCCGCACTTTTATAGAGCGTGGTAACGTCGCGGAAATTGATGCCTTTCTTTGGAAAATCCGGAATGCTGCGCAGATTATCCAACAGTACTTGATTGTTCTTTTTCATTGTGTTTATCGGTTTATAGTTGATTTTTAGTTCTTTATAAGCTAATTGTTTCACGTGAAACAAAAGGTGTTTTCGAGGCCTTATCTGCCAAGAAGTACTAGCAGCACATTGATGTCGCTCGGAGAAACGCCTGGGATTCTGCTGGCCTGCGCCAGTGTTTCGGGATTAATCCGATTAAGTTTCTGACGGCATTCGATGCTCAGGCTCTGGAGCGAATCGTAGTCGAAACGCCCTTTTATCTTGATGTTTTCCAGCCGGTGCATCTTCTCGGCCACCATTTGCTCGCGCTCGATATATCCTTTATATTTCATCTTCACCTCGGCGGCTTCGATGATTTCGTCTTTTCTGCTGAGCAGGGTTTCACTTTCTTCGCCTTTGGCGTTGCGACAGTCTTCCATGACGGCCTTCAGTCCGGGCACCAGTTCCGAGAGATTCTGCAGGTTGATTTGCGGCCGGCCAATCAGGTCGATGGCCTTACATCCGGCGCGGAGTGGGGTGGTACCAAGCGCTTCCAGTGCCCCGTTGATGTCGTTCATCTTCACGGGAGTGTTTTCGCAGAAACGGATGATTCTGTCGATGGCTTCTTTCTTTTCCATCCAAAGGTCGTAGCGGTCGCGTCTGGCCAGACCGAGTTCATAGCATTTTTCAGTCAGACGAGCGTCGGCATCGTCTTGTCTGAGCAGTATTCGGTATTCGGCGCGCGAGGTGAACATACGGTAAGGCTCGTCAACTCCTTTGGTAACCAAATCATCGATGAGAACGCCGATATATGCTTCGTCGCGATGAAGGATAAACGCTTTGTTGTCTGTTGCTGTGCCATGGCAACCTGCAGAACCAGCATAGAGGGCTGCGTTGATGCCTGCCACGGTGCCCTGGCCGCCGGCCTCTTCGTATCCAGTGGTGCCGTTCACCTGTCCGGCGAAGAACAATCCGCTGATAATTTTCGATTCCAGCGAGTGTTTCAGCTGGGTGGGGTCGAAGAAATCGTACTCTATGGCATAGCCCGGACGATAGACTTTCAGGTCGCGCAGTGCCGGAATTTTCTTCAATGCCTCAATCTGAACGTCCATCGGCATGCTTGAGGAGAAGCCGTTCAGATACATCTCGTTGGTATCAACGCCTTCGGGTTCGAGGAACAGCGGATGGCTGTCGCGTTCAGGAAAGGTCATCAGTTTTGTCTCAACCGAGGGACAATAGCGCGGTCCGATGGATTGTATTTGTCCGTTGTAAAGCGGTGAATCGGCAATGCCGCTCATCAAAACCTCGTGGCATTCCCTGTTGGTGTTGAATGTCCAGCAGGGCAGCTGGGGCAGGGGGCGCGGCTTACCCATATACGAGAAACGGTGGTAGTCGTTCTCGCCTGGCTGAATTTCGGTATCTTCGAAGTGCACGCTGCGCTTGTCGATACGCACAGGCGTGCCGGTTTTCATGCGTGCCGTGGTGATGCCGTGGCGGGTGATACACTCGGTGAAATGGAGCACTGCGGGTTCGGCAATGCGGCCGCCGGGCACCATTTTCCGTCCGATGTGCAGGAGTCCGTTGAGGAAGGTCCCTGCGGTGATGATGACGGCCTTGGCGCGGAGTTCGCATCCCCAGATGGTGCGGACGCCGACAACGGTTTTTTCTGCCGTGCCACGGCAACATGCTGGACCACAGGGCTCTACCAACAGCTCTTCGGCCTGGTCCTGCCAGATGTCGAGATTGTCGGTTTCATCGATTCTTTTCCGCCATTCCCAGATGAATTTTCCACGGTCGCACTGGGCGCGTGGACTCCACATGGCGGGTCCTTTCGACCGGTTGAGCATACGGAACTGGATGGCCGTGGCGTCAGAGACGAGCGCCATCTGTCCGCCCATGGCGTCGATCTCGCGGACAATCTGCCCTTTGGCGATTCCACCGATGGCCGGATTGCACGACATCTGCGCAATCTTGTTCATGTCCATCGTCACCAGACACGTCTTGGCGCCCATGTTGGCAGCGGCGCAAGCCGCCTCGCAGCCAGCGTGTCCGCCTCCTATCACCAGCACATCGTAGTTCAGTATCATTTTCTAAGAGCCAGGTTGTAATTGTAGTATTCCATGTCGCCCGTGATATCCTTGATGACTTTCAGGAAGGGCGGGAACTTCACGTCTTCGTGATTGGCAATGCCTTTGGTTTCCAAGATGACCAGTCCTTCGAGATGACCATGGTAGGTGTCGAGTTCAAAGAACTGTCCTTTCCAGATAAAGCTCTTGCGCAATTTGCGAATGGTCTGCCGGTAAGGGTCGGCCTGCTGCAGCAGTGATTCGTAGAGCGCGTTGCTGACCTGCCGTTCGGTGACGATCTCTTCAGAGCCCGACACCTTCTTTTTGTTGGTGTGCACGTTTACGTATTTTCCGTCCCATCCGCGTCGTCTCAACCTTACTTCGCTTCCCGGCTCGGCCACCAGGTAGGTCTGGGTGATTTCGCTCTCGATGCTGTCGGGCATCTCGCCGACCAGTTCAACGATGTATTTGCGCTCTTCCTCGATGGGCTGCGGCAGTTCCAGCACGTTGGAAATCTCCTTGAGCACGCGGTTCAGCTTGCGGTCGAAATCCACATTGTTGTTGATAACGCGCAGATGCGGATGGCCCGTCCAGGCCTCGATGACCTTCTTGTCAAGCATGCGGGCAATGCGCAGTCCCTCCTCGTCGGCGCTCTCGTTGCGCGAGGCATTGTTGGAAGTGGTATAGAACTGTTCTGCTCCGTCGGCAGCACTCACCAGATGCAGCACGGCGTCGTAGCGTCCGCGAAGCTGGGGCGTCGAGGTGCCCACGGCCTTCGTGATTTCCTGCCAAGTGTCCGGCTTCATGTAGGCAGAGATGTCCATCGTGCCGCGGTCGCATACGATGACGGCCGGCGCCTTGCAGGCCTGTGCCATTTTCATGAACTTATCCTCGAGCGCCAGCTGGATTTCCAGCGTGGCCTTCTCTCCTTCGTAGAAGAAGTCAGGATTGTCGGTCAGATAGTTCATTCCGGCCTGGGTGAACATGGTGGGAACTTCGGGTATGGTAAACACCTTGTAGCCCAGTCCCGAGAAGTGTTCGATGACTCTTACCAGTGCGGTTGTTTTTCCGGCGCAAGGGCCTCCCGTGAGAACAATTCTTTTAATTTCTTTCATAATCAATTTGCTTTATCAGAGCGAATACGTCCGCAAAGGTATGGAATTTTTTGTTTTTTTTATTCATTTCGATGCGATTTTTAGCCGAAAAACTTTGATTTCTCATTAATTAATGGTATATTTGCACCCTAAAACACTGCGAAAAATACCTATTTCAAGGTATTGCAGCGTTGGAAAAAGGCTTATGGTTCGGCTATTCCTAATATGGAAAACTAACAATTACAAACAATTAAATAATTTAAAATCAACAATTTATGTGGTTAATCAATTCACCGATTGGTAGAAAAGTGGTAATGTCGGTCACCGGCATTTGCCTCATTCTCTTCCTGACGTTCCATGCGTGCATGAACGTCGTAGCCCTTTTCTCAGGAAAGGCCTACAACATGATTTGTGAACTGCTGGGTGCCAACTGGTATGCCGTAGTGGCAACATTGGGTTTGGCTTTCCTGGCTGTGTGTCACATTGTGTTCGCTTTCTGGCTGACGATGCAGAACCGCAAGGCTCGTGGAAGCGAGCGCTATGCTGTAACTGAGCGCCGCCCGGAAGTTTCTTGGGCTTCTCAGAACATGCTGGTGCTGGGCATCATCATCCTGCTGGGTCTGCTGCTCCACCTGTTCAACTTCTGGTACAACATGATGTTTGCCGAGTTGGTGGGTATCGAAGGTCTGGCTCACGGACCCGCTGACGGATTCGGCTGGATCAAGGAAACGTTCTCGCAGCCTGTCTACGTTGTCCTTTATGTCATCTGGATTGTGGCCATCTGGTTCCATCTCTCTCACGGATTCTGGAGTGCCATGCAGACCATCGGCATCAATGGCAAGATCTGGTTCAATCGCTGGAAGGTTATCGGCATCATCTACGTGACCATCCTGATGGCTCTGTTCCTCATCGTGGTGCTGGCATTTGCTTTCGGACTGGCTCCTTCGCTCTGCTGCGATGGCGGTTCTTGTTGTGAGGCAGCTGCCGCCTGTTGCTAATTTAGGTTTTTAACTTTAAAATTCTGGAAAAATGGCTAAAGTATTAGATTCAAAAATACCTGCAGGACCAGTAGCTGAGAAATGGAAGGAATACAAGGCTCATCAGCGTCTGGTGAATCCAAAGAATAAACTGAAACTCGACGTCATCGTGGTGGGAACAGGTCTGGCCGGTGCCTCTGCTGCCGCTTCTCTTGCCGAAATGGGTTTCAACGTGCTGAACTTCTGCATTCAGGACTCTCCCCGTCGTGCTCACTCTATTGCCGCTCAGGGTGGTATCAACGCTGCCAAGTGCTATCAGAACGACGGTGACTCCGTTTATCGTCTGTTCTACGACACCGTGAAGGGTGGTGACTATCGTGCCCGCGAGGCCAACGTTTATCGTCTGGCTGAGGTGTCGAACAATATTATCGACCAGTGCGTGGCTCAGGGCGTTCCCTTTGCCCGTGAATATGGCGGCATGCTTGCCAACCGTTCGTTCGGTGGTGCCCAGGTGAGCCGTACATTCTATGCCAAGG